>WBZP01000505.1_pt1 | contig 52702 bp, 47 predicted proteins | sample 5204301 | NCBI WGS metagenome assembly WBZP01 (sample SAMN12412401, study PRJNA552823) | activated sludge metagenome | isolation source: activated sludge from nitrification reactor of wastewater treatment plant... | place: USA: Pennsylvania | collected 2017
GGCTTGGCCGGCGCTCTCCCCGAAATCGCCGCGGCGAATCTTGTTCTTGACGGTCTCTCGTGTGCAGCCGAGAAGCCGCGCAGCCTCTGTAGGCCTGACTGTTTGTCGGCCGGTGACGGGCGCGCGCTGGATCACGTCCGCGCCCTCCTTCTGCCGGCCACATCGAGCTTCTGAGCCATGCTAGCCTCGTTGAACAGCAATATTAGGCGGTACCAGCGAGTAATTTGGCGACACGCCGCACGGGTACCCGCGCAGATCCCCCTCGGGGTGCCAGACTTACACATAACGACTAAAGCACCAGATCAGACTGGCTAATACAGCGTGAAAGACGGTGAAGACGATGGCTGACACGGCGACCGTAAAGACGACCTCTTCGCGGCGGGTCAAGACCTGGGTCAGCAGTGAATCGCGGCGGCGGACCAGCCAGATTTCGTTGCGTCTTCTCCCCGAGGAACGGGAGAAGCTGGAAGAGGAGGCCCGCCGGCGAGGGCTGGGCAGCACGCAGCAGCTCATCCTCGAACACTTGCGATCGGTGCTCAGCGCCTGAGCACCTGAACTCTGCGCCTTTTTGAGCAGCTAGCGTCCATCTCGCTGCACGGCTACCCGTGCGGCGTGTCTGCACGGATACCCGTGCCGTGAATGTCACTATCCCATTGGTCACATTGTTAACACCATGGGAGGGTTGAACATGAGTACCCGATTCGCGCGGGCGCCTGTCGCTCCGCGGCGCACGCTACGCCTCGCGACCCGCTGAGTCGAAATCTGCTGCGGCGCAGAGCCGCTCGTGACTTCGACTGATCACTTCTGCAATTCCGTGAATATCTCTCGCGGTTGACGCTGCGCGAAAACGGATGATGAACACAGCGGTGAGCGTGGGCGCGGACGCCAGGCACAACTACATACGTTGCGGCACAGCCGCCTTCAAATGAACCGAGGCCCCCAGCTGGCGGGCTAGGGGCCTCGATTTGAAGTTACGGGCTCGAGCGGCAACTCGAACCCCACTCCCCGAAGGGATCGTCATGGACCGACGTTCTCATGATAGTTCGCGCCCTCCAACAGCGGAGGATAACGCGCGCTTTCGTGACGCAAATCGTTGTCCGGCGGCACCGATCCACCAAACGATGCCGCCGGTGGCTCAGTGACCGCCGCTGTTTCGGCGCCGCCGGCCGCGGTGTGGAAAGCACTGGCGCGCAGGCTCTCCCAGCCCGGTCGCGAGCGGATGAAGGTCTTCGACCCCGACACCAAGGCGTACCTGAAGACCCGCCGCATCACCGACACGCTACCGACGCTCATGGCCGCGGTGTACTTGTACGGCCAGCGCCGCACCACCCTGCTGGCACTGGACTTCGACAGCAAGAATCATGGCCGCGAGCAGGTCGACGCCGACTTTGATCGGGCACGTGATTGGCTGCTGTCCTGCGGGGCCCGGCTCATCAGCGACCGGTCCGCCAACGGCGGCCGGCACATCCTGATCCCACTGGCCATCGGAACCACCGCCAGCTTCGACGAGCTGCAGCCGTTAATGCGCCAGCTGCAGGCTCGGCTGCCCAGCCTGGACATCAAGCCCATGCAGAACCCCAACGAGGGCTGCATCAGCCTCCCGGGCACTCCGTGCGCGGGCGGCGGCTATCGCCAGCTCGACGGCACGCTCACCGACGCACTCAACGCGGTCACCGAGCGCAGCTCCCCCACCCTGCTGCCCGAGCTCTACGCCCTAATGGGCACTCTTCCGGACCCGCCGGCCAAGCACTCCAGCTCGTCTGGGGCAGCGGGCACCACCGGAACCGGAGACTACGAGCGCCTGGCCGAAGCCGCGCGCTGGACCAAACCCCTACCCGCTGCGGTGGCCGAGTTTGCCGCGATTGGTGATGCATCGAGGCACCTCTTCGACCCGGCTCACCCAAAGAGGCCCGCCCGGTGGAAAAGCCCATCCGAGGCCCGCATGTCAGTAGTGCTCAACGCCGTCCTTCGGGGATACAGCCTGGCCGACATCCGGGCCCTCAGTGAACCGGGCCAGCCCTGGAGCGGGCTAGGCGCCTCCTACTGCAACCACGACAGCCACCGACCGGATGTCCACCTCTCTGGCGACGTTCGCCGTGCCCTGGACTACACCTCGACACTCGCCGAAAAAGCGAATCGGGCCGCCCACAGGAGGTACTACTCACACTCGGGGGGAGATCCTGAGGGGCCTGCGGGTCGATGGCTGGCCTACGCTCTGAGCTGGGCAGATCACGAGTTTCACGGCAGCCCACTGCGGTGGACGGTTCGGGATGTGCTCCAGTCGCTGGCGATCAAAGCCGCGGTGGCTGGCGAGGTCAAGACCGGGACCCCGGTGGTCGGTGTTGGCGGTCGCTCGCTGTCGTTGTCTGCCGGCCTGCTTCCGCCGACTACCGTCTTCGAGGTACTGCGCCGGACGCGGGAAATGGTCGGTTCCCCCATCGTGCTGGTAAGGCCGGCGGTCGGCCGGGAGGCCGATTTCTATGCCCTCACCACCGCGAACCCCGACGGGCTCACGCCGGTGCCGCTGCAGCGGGTCATCGTCGCTGATGTGCACCCGGCCTGGAGCGTGCTGGGGCGCCAGCACCGGGCGGTGTACGACCTCATCGCCCACGCGGGGATGACGAGACCGGCCGACATCTACGCCGCCGCCAGGGTTAGCCCCCGCAGCGGCCAGCTCACTCTTTCCACCCTGGCCACGGCTGGGCTCATCGCCCGAGTCGGACGGACCGTCGCCGTTGGACCGGTAAGCCTTGACGACATCGCCGCTGCCCACCACCTCGACGAGACGTTGTCTGAGCGAATCGCTCGCTTCCGCAACGAGCGGGCGGCATGGCACGACTGGCTGGCGCTGCAGGACCAGCTAAGGGGGCTCGCCCTCCCACCCGACGAAGTGTTCTCGTCGTCGGGGGCGGAACCGCCAGAGCACGTTTTCGGCGACGAGCAGGAGTACCTGGCCGCCGTTCTGGCTCACGGCCCGCCGGACGCCGGCACTCCAGACGACGAGCTGGTTGCGTTGGAGTTGCTCTCTGATGTGCTCGGGGCCCGCATCCTTGCCGCGGCCCGGGGAGGCTGACGGTGCGGGCTGGCACATTCTTGGGAAAGGTGGGGGTACCGTCTGCTCCGCCCCGCGGCCGAGGTGTTGACACCGTTCTGGAGCCGCTGTGGTTCATCGCCGTGGCTAGAGACGAACAAGCCGTCCAGGCCGCGGTGGCCGCCGCGAACTCCCGCATCGAGGCACTTCGTGTCTGAGTGCAGCGAGGGCCTTGCCGCCGTTGCATGTGGACATAATGAAACGGTCGCGCGAGGGGGCGTGGTGAATGAATCGGACGCCTTCCGCACTGCGGCGCAAGCCGCTGAATCGGCAGCGTCCGAGGCATCTAGCTGGGGATTCCCATAAATGTCCCCCGGTTTCCGCCGATATTCCCTCTGGCAGTGCTACCCGTAGTCCGTCCGGTATAGCTTCTGTTAGTCGTTCACTTGGACTTCCCCACCCTCACTCTGGTGATCCCACCCGCAGTGTTGCCGGTAGCGCTCCCCGCGCTCGTGCCTACAGGGGTCCCCGCAGGGTCTGCCGTAGTAGATCCCACAGACGCTTCTCTGTGTGGCCCCACATTCATGTCCGCGGGTATATCTGTGGCGACACCCATCGGATACTCCATCTGGATACCCCAGGGGACCCGCGCCGGAATCCCCGCGGCGGTTTCTACGGTCGTTTCTATGGTCAGGTCTACGGAAAGCCCTGCGGCTGGTTCCGTACTGGTTCCGGTGGCCGTACCTGTAGTTGCCTCTGCGGAAAGCCCCGCAGCTGGTTCCGTGAGACTTTCCGCTGACGTAACGGATGGGTCTCATGTGGGAATACCCACGTGTCGGTCAATAGGGACAGAAGTGACGGTTGTTAACTTTGCGACATGACATTCACGGGAGAGGCGCGGGTTGTCCTGGTGGCGAACCGCAAAGGAGGGGTCGGCAAGTCGTCCCTCGTAGCCGCGGCGGCGACCGCGATCGCGTCCGGCGGCCGCGGGGGAGGGCACAAAGTTCTCATCATCGACGGCGACCCGCAGGGCACCATCACCAAATCCGACCTGGGCGCCCGCGACACCAACGACGGCGGCGAGTCCCTCGGTTTGAGCCTTCTATACGGCAAACATGACCTCGAGCCATTGACCGGGGTGAAACCCAATCTCGACCTCGTCGCCGGTGGCCCCAAGCTGTCTCGCGCGATCGCCGGTTCCTCGCGCATGGAGGACGACGAGATGGGCGCCAACTTCGGGGCAGCTCTCGAACGACTTTGCGCGACAAAGGGTTATGACTTCGTCTTCATCGACTCCGCGCCGGGGGAGATGCCGCTGTTGAACACGTTCATGCGAACTGCCAACTATTTGGTCATCCCGACCCAGTCCGACGGGGGATCCCTGGACGCGGTCGAGGATGTCGCCGACAGCTTCAAGGATGCCCGGCGCGACGGTGCCTCGGTCGCCCTATTGGGCGTTGTGTTGTTTTGTGCTGATCCCAACGCGCACGTTCGCAACGCCGATGTATTCGACCAGATTGAGGAGCTGCTCGGCGCCTCCGGTGTCGCGCCGTTCCGGACAATCATCCGTGAAGCAAAAGCGGCCGCGATCGACTGCCGAAATCTGGGGATGACACCGGCTGAGCTGGTCGGCGTCGCTAAACAGGCCCGCAAGGACGTCTTCAAGGCACTTGGCGCCGGCGAAAAACCCGATCGCACCCTGTGGGCGAGCAATCCTGCCAAGCTCGCCGCCGACTACCAAGCCCTTGTCTACGAGATCGTCAGCCGGATAGCCCAGTACGAGGCCAGCGACCGCACCGGCGTGATCGGCGCTGCCGATCGCGTCGCCATCGCCGGAAGGTAACCACCAAACATGACACGACCAGTGCGTCCCTCCCGTAAAGCCGCCTTCGCCGAAGACGAAGAGAAGATCCGGCAGGCGCAGGACAAAATGGGCGACATCCTGGACACGCTCGCGCCCCGCAAGGGGGAGCCGGCACGCCTGCAATCAGTTCCGCCTCTGCCGGCCACGGGTCTAGGAGAACCTGCCGCCTTGCCGCGGACCGTCGACGGCCCGGTCGACGTGCCGGAAGTCAAGATCGAGGTTGTGGGGGAGGGGCTCGCGCAGGGATCAGCACCCGATCGCGGCGCAGCCGAAACAGGGGTGCAGGTCCAGGCCGCTCCGGCCGTCTCCGCCGAATCCGGCCCGGATGTGGCGCCCGAGCCGGGGACCGGTGATCGGCGCGAGCGCAAGTCCGTAAAAGCCACCGCTGCGTCCAAGCAGACCGAGGAAGGTCCGAAGAAGCCGCCGGCGGCTTGGATCTCCAGCGATGTCTACTTGCGGCTGCTCGAATACTCCGACCAGGAGAAGCGGACGAGGCGATCTGCAGCGCGGCCGTTCGGGGTAATCGCGTTGGACGCGATCGAAAGTCACGCGGCGGCGCTCGCTTCGTCGTGGAAGGGTAGCGGCGCTGATTCCCCGCACCCCGGCAAGTTGTTCGTTCGCGAGATCAATTCGCGGTACCGCCGCCACGACCTTCCGCCGCGGGCCATCACGTTGCAGGGTGTCGGCCCGGAGAACGCCAAGCTGCTGAAGCGGCTCAAGAAGCAATGGGGTGCAGGCAGCGTCTCCGACCTGATCGAACGGGCGCTTCGCCTCGAGTTCGGGATGTGTGGAGACAACTCCTAAAGCGCACGGACGGTGGGTGCGGCTGGTGGTTGGCCCAGGCCCACCGGCATGGGACCTTCACTGGTAATCGGGCATTGCACGGTATTTTCTAGACCGTGTCGCGGTTCATGCTGACGGTCCTGGGGTCGGGCCCACCGGACCTTTACGATGCGCTGCCCGTGGCTGGCGACACGATTGGCATGCGAACCACGTTTGACGGACAGACCGTCTACTACGCCGTGCTCGACGAACCACTGCGGGATCGAAGTGCCGATCCTGATCAGTTCACCGCCGCCCGCTGCGGCGAGGACTCGAACGGACGATTCGTGTGGGTGTCCGACATCGTCTTTCGGCCAACCACCGCGGGGACTGCTCCGCACTTCGGCATGCAGGCATTCCCGATCGAGATCGCCTACGTCTTGGACCCAGACTTGCGGAGAAGCGACGCGATCGACACCGACGCTCTCGACTTCGCCGCGGCTGGACTCATCGACGACATCGACTCACCCGCCGGACCGCCGCCGGTGGTCGATGTGACGACACCGGAGGTCGACGTCGACTTCGATGACAACGCCGGCCTGGAGAACGTGGTCGCAGAGCCACCCCTGTATGTGCCGCGCCGGCCGCTCATTGATCTGCCGCCGTTGGCCGACGAGATGGAGGGCGATCAGGAACTGGTCACCGTGCCCGCGGCGGCGGCACCGATCACCGCCGAGGGTCGCCGGCCCCTTATTGATCTGCCGCCGCTGGCCGACGAGCTCGACGAGGGCATTGATGACCTGAGTCCCATTGCACCGGCTTCCAGCCGCGGTAGCAGCGCCACGACAGCAGATTCTGTACATGAGGTAGCACTAGCAGGGCTGCCGACCGCTGCCTCTCCGACTGAGCCGCGGAGCACGCCGCCGAGTCGAACGATCCAAAGGCCGCCAACGATTTCCGCGCCGCGGCCGACGTCGACCCCCGTTGTTCCCCGGGTCGCCGTTGATGAACCGGTGACCGCCGAGAGGGCAGCTATCGACGATCTCGCTGCCGCGCCGGCTTCTGATGGCCGGACTCGCCTGGCGTTATTGGCGGCCGCCGGATTACTCGCCGTCGGTCTCATTGGCCTCATCATCTGGGGGGTTAGTGGGCGTGACGGTGAAACAGCCTCAGCCCCAGCCACTTCGGTTGCCGAACAGCCCGCACCATCATCGTCAGAGCTGCCGCCCACGCCAACCCTGGTCGCTCCTTCTGCGCCTCCTGAAGCGGTGCTGCGGCTGGTGCCCATCGGTTACCCCGAGAAATCCTGCACACCGGATACCGGCGTTCCCTCCGGTGCTCTGGCCGCAGTCACCTGTGGCCCCAACTCCGATGCAGGCGGCCCTCGCGTCGGCCGCTACACGCTGGTCGCCGATCTACCGGCGTTACAGGCGCAGTTCACCGAGATCACCGCAAGTACCCGTCAACAGATCTGCCCGGGCAACATCCAATCGCCAGGGCCTTGGCGTCACAACGCAACGCCCGACCAGGTCGCCGGGCAGCTCTACTGCGGGGTGCGCGACGATGGGACCCCCATCATCGCTTGGACTGATGACGCACGGCTGCTCCTGTCGGTCGTTGACTCCGCCCCCGGCGGCGAAGTGGCCGCGTTCAAGTGGTGGTCATCCCACAGCTGAGCCCCCACAACGCCGAAAGCCGGGCTCGTGGCCCGGCTTTCGCGCGTCTCACACGGTAGGGAGAACTAGCCCGCAGGCACCACGGTGGTCGTCGGTGCCGTGAGCGGAGTCCCTGCGCTGCCAGACGGCGCCGCAGGCGTGGTCGGTGCGGGCGCGGCCGCAGTAGTCGGAGCTGCCGCCGATGGGCTGACCGCGGCCGGAGCGGGGGTCACCGCCGGAGACGCTGCCGCGGCCGACGGCTGAGTCCCCGTCGCAGGAGTTCCCGAGCTACCCGAGGCCGGGGTGCCCGAGCTTCCCGACGCGGGAGCAGGAGTAGTCGCACTGTTTTCGGCAGGCAACGGAGTTCCAGAGCTACCACTCGCAGCGGGAAGCGGAGTACCGCTGCTGCCGGCCGCCGGGGCAGGGGCTGCCGGAGCTTTCGGCGTAGGCGCGGGCATCCCGCCCGTCATCGGCGCCGACGAGGAATACGGGGCAGGGGAGTAGTTGGTGGAAGAGGGCGCGCCCGCAGTTGGCGGCGGCTGGACCCACACGGCGGCGTCATGCCCATTGGAGCTGTAGACCACGCTGCTCGGGGCCTGGCCGACGACGTCGAAGTACAGCTTGCCCGTGGTCGAGCCGCCCGCAGGAAGGGCTGCGGGGTTCACGCCGTTGGCGGTCGGCACCGGCCACAACACTGGATAGTTGTCAGCGCCGCCGCGGGCGGCAAACCCGGGCACCACCGGGATGCCGCCGCCGACAGGTGCCGCCGTGGCGGTCGCCTCCCACAACGTCCCCGCTGCCTGGAAGGGAATCGAATCAGAACTGGGCTGCAGCCTTGTGACGGTCCACATCTGGCCGCCACCGACGTCGGCCTGCCCACCAAGGGTGGTCTGAGTGCCGTCATCGGCGACAGCGGCCGGAGCCCAGGCGCACGCAGCAACGGCACCGAACGCGAACAGACCGAGTCGTAAAACAGTCGACGTATTCATCGTTGAGCGAGCCTTCCTCGACGGGCCTCCACCGGCAGTTCTAGCGGCAGGGGAGTTCGCCCGACGGCCCCCGGCCGAGCACGAAGCTACCAGTTGACGCCCCGGCTAACGGCCAATAAGTGGCCACAGGTCGCAATTTCAACCAGCTAGAGAAGGCAACAGGCTCTGGCAGCTAATAATCGGTAACCCGGGTTACCGTCGTCACAGCGAACGCCCCACAACTGCACACAAACTTGCCCAGGCCGCGCTCCGACGAGCGCACGACCCTGCTCGGACAGCCGCCGTCTTGAGCACAACCGCATGGAAGGTCATCGCATTGTCCGAGGTGGACTACGCCCTTGCCTACACCTTCCGGTTTCCGACCGACCCGACCGCGACGCCCTACCGGCTGGTGTTCCGCGTCGACGCCGGAGAGGCCTTCGGCATGGCCTGGGACACCAACCCCCGCGGCCAAATCGTCGCTGTCGTCGTGCACCCCGACCACCAGGACCGCGGCCAGGAGCGCTATCTGAGCCGCCCCGGCATCGCCTTTCTCGACGCCGAAAGGGCTCTGGACGCCGCGCACGGCTGGCACTTCCTCAGCGATCAGGTCGTTGACCTCGCCGCGGTGAAGGCACGCATCGTCGACGCCGGCCTCGTCTAGTGACGCGCCGGCGCCGTCGAAAAAGGTGCTGGGTGTCAGCGGGAGACGAGGGACCACGTCGAACAGGAAAGGGTCTTGAATGCGACGTCCGTCGGCTTGATCGTGACGTATTGCTTGCCAGAGGCCGAATTGTCCGAGTCGATGATGTTGTTGGATTCGCCGCTGATACTTGACAGGCGATACCAGCTGCAGTAGCCGGGGCTGTTCGACACGTAGGTGCCCGGCTGAATATCCGTGCCCACCAGGTAGACGCCATCCCCCGGAATGGTGGTCGACTGCGCGGCACTGCTCTGCGTGCTCTGACTCGACACCAAGCGCCGCCGCCACGTCGAACAGGAAAGCGTCTTGAATGCGACGTCCGTCGGCTTGATCGTGACGTATTGCTTGCCAGAGGCCGAATTGTCCGAGTCGATGATGTTGTTGGATTCGCCGCTGATACTCGACAGGCGATACCAGCTGCAGTAGCCGGGGCTATCCGACACGTAGGTGCCCGGCTGAATATCCGTACCCACCAGGTAGACGCCATCCCCGGGGATTGTGGTGTTTGACGGTTGCGCGTTCGCAGAAGGCACCGCCACGGTCAGTGCCAGAACGGATATCGACAATGCCTGCGCGGACACCTTGCGGCGAGTAAGAACCATTTTCGCAACTCCCCCATGAGCTGTTTTCAGCGTTACGGGCCGAGTGTAGACGCGTACTCCGACTAATCACTTGTCGTGTTCTGCCCGTCCACCGCAGTTGTGGGGAGCGCAGTTTGTCAATCTGCCTCGTCAATGTGCGTTGCAACCTGTCGCCATCCGTGACCCCAAAGGGTGAGTACCGTGCCCGTCTACTTGCAACCATATGTCGCATAGTGGTTGCAAGCGGCAACCACCCGGCTTAACGTCGTACTCGAAACACGAAATACCGCAGTAGTCCAGGACACGAACCGGAAATGGACCGCGAACAAACCGAGAGAAGGCGCGATGGCAGCCAATCCGCTCATCCTGCAGGCGCAGATGAGTCACACCACAGACCGCACCTCGCATTACTGCCCGGCCTGCGGGGTGGCCGGGACTGGTGAGTGGCAGATGTGCCCAGACTGCGGAACCGATTTCCCCCCGCACGCGATGGTCGACGACACCCGACGTGACGCATACGTCTGCTTCGGCTGCATCAACGCCGCGCGGGAGGACGCCGAGGACATCTTCGGAGCCGACGCTGTCCTATTCATCACCGAGATGGACGCGGGCTGCCTTCCGGGTTCCGATGAGCCCGCCCCCGGCGCCCAACTGTTCGTGGGGGAGTGGGCCGACGGTGACTTCGGGTTCGTCGCCCAGCGTCCCGACGGCACGCAAATCACCGTCAACGTGCCACCCGATCATGCCCGCGCGCTCATTGCCGCACTGACCGCCGCGCTCGCGGCCTGACAAGGAAGACCCTCATGCCTGCTGCACCGACGACGGACGGAAAACGCGGCCGCACACCGCGTCTCGCCGTTGCCCTGCCTGACTCCACTCGATCCTGGGTCGACCAGGTCGCCGTATGGACGTCTCAGCCACCGGCGGCTACCGCCGCCAGCCTGATCGACATTCTGGCCGATCTGCTCCGCGTTGAACTGCGTCGCGTACCCCTCAGCATTGCCGAGGCCGACGCCATCTCACACATCCTGGGCAATGATCCCCGGCCCGACCTGACGGTCAGCCCACTGCGTGTATTCGTCGAAGCCTCACAGGCATTCGACCTCGCCCACCAAATCCCCGGCGGCCAGTCGTCCTACGCCGCAGTGTTCGGCATCGACGAAAACGCCTTGCTGGAGAAGTTGCGCCGCCTCGGCCCCAGTGCCGATCTCGCCTTGAGGCTGGCCATCGCCCAGACTCGCGAACCAGCGGGGAACTCCACCAGGTCTCCTGATGCCGCTTCGGTCGATCGCTACCGGACGGTCGGAATGAACATCGTCGACACCAATCCGGAGAAGTCATGACCACCGTCATCGACCCCGCCGACACCTTGCGCGAGTACCTCAGCACCCACCAGGATTTCGACCCGCCCCACAGCATCCTCGACCTGCACCACCCCGACACCCATGTCTGCGTTGGCAACTGGGCCGAGGGCTACAGCCTGTGGTGGACCGACTACGTCGCAAACGACTGGCTGGAGTGGTATCCGAGCCTGTCCGTGGCGCTCGCCCGAGTCGCTGCGCTGCTGCACTGCGGCGAACACAACTGGGCTGTCGGCTTCACCGCGACCTCATTCCCCGAAGCAGCCGGCCTGTTCTTCAAGGAGGTCACCCAATGATGTCGATCAGGCCGATCAGCCAGGCGGAGTGGGACGCCCGCTTCGACCCCGTCGAACGAGTCCGGCAATCAGCAGCCAACGGGCTCAGCGTCAGCTTCCAGGTGCATGGCGGCCGAGTCAGCGAGCTCCAGGTCAAAGACGCCTGGACAGGAGACACCGCAATGGCCATGCCGGCCGTCACGGCCGACGCGGTGACCGCGCTCATCGGCATCCTCTGCGATCTCACCCACCAAACCCTCTGGTAGAAAGCGACATCCCATGAAGTGGCTCACCCCACTGGTCGACCACGACCAAATCAAGACCACCCTGCTGGCAGCCCCCTCCCATGCCGCCATGGTCCTCATCCGTTGCGGTGACGGTTGGCAAGCTCCTCTGATTTGGCGGGCCGCACCGATGGACCCCGACACCCTCGGCGACTACGACGGCGAGGCCGATGAGATCGCGTCCACCATCACCGGCCCTTACGTGTCCCCGGTGATCGTTCTGCGTGATCCCACTAGCCGCTACCGGGCCGGATGCACCACCCAAAGCCACTTCACTGGCAAGTTCGCCACTGCTACCGCCGCCCGGCACATCGACTGCGACCACGCGCTGGTCTCCCGGCTGCTACACCCCGGCCGGTCACGTTCGTCGAACGGCGGCGCGGAATGAATCAGCCCGTCCCGCCGGTCATGATCGGCGACCGCGTCGCGGTCACGGGGAACCTCACCGACCCTGCACCCCTGACGGTCGGGATGACCGGCACCGTTTACTGGATCGGCAACTGGCGCAACGAATGGACCCGCCAGATCGGCGTCCGCTGGGATGACGGGCGACAACTCATGCTCCTTCCCGGAGACTCTTTCCGGGTGGTCGGTCGACAGGAGAGCCACTCAGACACAAAGCAGAACACCTGACCGAGCCGGGGCAGCCAGGACAGGGCAAGAACAACGCCAGGTTCGCGATCTCGGCGTCCAGAACCGTCACCACAGTCAGACAGGCCGCCGGCCAGGCCGCGTGCGGGTGTAGTACGCCGACGCGTCTTATTGGTTCTGCGTGAGCAGAATCCGGTCCGCCAACGACTTGATTGTTTTCAGGTCCAGCGCACCGGATCCTTCCGGTACACCAGCGGCGCGCCAGCGCTTATAGCCCCTTCCAAGCCTGCTACTTGATCACAGTATGAAACCCGACGCTGCTTACATAGAGGGCAGCGGAAGCCAACCTGGATCCGACGCTGGCGCAACGCCTTTGATCGACGGGTGCCGCAGCCGACCGGTGAACTGCCGGTAGTCGACGGTGACCGCCATGCCCGGCCGCAGCCACACGGCCGACTTGGTGCCGAAGTCCTCCGCGGTGTCGGCCTTCGCGGTGCGCCACGGCGGGGTCGAGGTGCGCAGTGGGGCGAGCTCGGTGTGCAGGCGGGCGCTGATAAGCGCACCCAGCCCGGCCGAGACAGTGCCGCAGTAGCGCAGCTGCCCGGTGGAGTCGTGGCCGCCGACGATGAGCGCCGCGACCGGCAGGGTCCGTCCCGGGAAGTAGCCCAGGAGTGCTAACTCGGCCCTCCTCCTGATCGGTGCCTTCAGCCACTCGCGGGTACGCCGGCCGGGGCGGTAGGGGGAGTCCGCCCGCTTGGCGACGACACCCTCGATGCCCAGCTCGTCGGCGACCTCCAGCAGGGTCGCCGGGTCGAGGTCCCGGTAGACCGGCGGGGCGACCGCGATGCCGCTCTTCGCAGGGAGCAGCTCCTCGAGGACGCCCCGGCGGGCGGTCCACGGCAGAGCGTTGAGGTCCTCGCCGTCCAAGTGCAGGATGTCGAAGATCAGGTAACGCGCGGGGATGGCCCGCTGCTGCAGCGTGCTGGGCCGGTTGAGCGTCAGCCGGCGTTGCAGGCGCTGGAAGTCCGGGCGGCGGTCGGCGTCGAGGGTGACGATCTCGCCGTCGAGGATCACGCGGTCGGGCAGCAGGTTAGAGAGAGCGGCGGTCACCTCGGGGAAGCGGCCGGTCAGGTTATTGCCGGGGCGGGACTGCAGCAGCACCTGTCCGTCGTGGACCCGGGCAAGTCCTCTGGCCCCGTCATGCTTGATCTCCGCGATCCAGCCCGCACCGGCCGGCGGCGGCCCCTGCGTGGGCAGCATCGGCCCAGCGGGGAGCGGGGGAGCGGTACGCACCTCACCCAGTGTGCCTGCGCCCGGCGGTCACGGGGCACTGGAAGTCGATGCCGGAGATCATCGAGGCCGCGGAGTAGCAGTTCCGACCAGCATCTTCACGGCGTCTGTCACGTCCCCCTACCTCGGCGGCCCCGTCAGCCACCTGGGCGTTTCTGGCCTCCCGACCGGGCTGAGCACAGTCACCCTCGATTCATCGGCAATAGCCGACGAGAATTACCGTTCCCGCAGTGGGGCCGGGAAACATGCTGTTCAGCGTGTTTTGGGAGTTCGGGCAGTCATAATCAGCCCATGACGCACTTGAACAAACAGGAGTTCCTGGCCTGGGCGTTCGACGAGCTCCTCACCAACACGACCCGCGGCCTATTGGCCGAGTACATCGTGGCCACAGCGACCGGCGCACTGGCACCGCGCCGCGAATGGAACCAGTATGACCTCAAGGTCGGCGACATCGGTGTGGAGGTGAAGTCGGCCGCCTATGTGCAGGCGTGGCCGCAGGCCAGGCCCTCCGTCATCGCGTTCGACATCGGGCTGAAGACGGGCTGGGACGCCGACACCGACACCCACGCAACCGCGCCGGGGCGAAGCGCCGACGTGTACGTCTTCTGTCTGCTCAAGGAGAAGGACCGCAATCGGGCCAACCCGCTCGACCTCGAGCAGTGGACGTTCTACGTGCTGTCTACGAGTGTTCTTAACAGCGAACGGCCCGTGGAGACAACGATTCGGCTCGAGCCGCTGAAAGCCATTGGCGCCAAACAGTGCACCTACGACGGGCTGAAGGATGCCATCGAGGAGGCATCGGGCAAGCCGCGCGCCCAAACCTGACTTCGGTGGCCCGCTTTAGAGACACCGCTCAGCGGGGCAGCAGGTCCTCGTCGAACTCGACCTCGCCGGCGAAGGTCACCGCGGCGGTGATGCCGGCCTCGCGCAGCCGGTCGGCGAGCTCGGCGGCGATCTCCTCGCGGCGGTCGGCGCGGCGGGGCAGCTGCAGGCGGATCTCGTAGTCAAGCGCGCCGCCGACGTCGCAGGTCAGCCAGAACCCGTCGGCGGAACGGAACGAGGCCAGGCACAGCACCCGGTCGAAAATCTCGGCCGGTTCGGCGTCGGCGCCGACGACGGTGACCAGGTACTCGTCCTGCTCGCCGTAGCCGTCCCTGTAGGGGTCGCCGTACTCAATCGGGATGTCGACGCCCAGCCGCATCGCGGTGACCGCGCGGTGCATCCCGTCGAGCACCTGCGGCCGGCGGCTCCACCAATGGTCGCGGCCCACGCAGACGGGGTAGTCGAAGGTGCCGCCGGCCAGCTCCGCGGCGAGCTCATCGAGACGGCGGCGTTCGACGTCGTCGGCGAGCATGAACCGTTCGGTCTCCTCCCAGCTGCCGTGAAAGACCGGCAGCACGTTGGCCCGGAACCAGCTGGGGGAGACGGTGCGGGCACGGCGACCGCCGCGCGCGCGGGCGTACAACTCCGCGGCGGCGTCGGAGATCAGGAGGAATGGGCGCACGAGCTCCACCGTAGGGACAGAGACTCAGCCTGGGGAGATTGGACGCGATCGACATGGCGGGCGCACTAACTCCGCGGTGTTGCGGTCGCTCCGCTCCACTTACCCGATCTGCAGCCTCTCCCTACGATCGACACCCATGACGACACCGCTGCCGCCGGCTGGGTGGTATCCCGACCCCGCCGGGCAGGAATCGTTCGGGTACTGGGACGGGCAGCAGTGGACCGACGGGCCGCCGCAGCCCACCCCCGCGCAGCGGCGCGACGCCACCAAGGCGATGTCGCTGATGGTGGTGGCGTTTGGGCTGGCCGCCCTGTTCGGGTTCTGGCTGTTCGCGATGATGATCCCCGCCGACGCCTGCACCCCGGAGAAGTGCCGGGAAAGCCTCGTCGGCGCCGCCTACGTCGTCGCCTGGGTGGGGCTGCCCGTCGCAGTCATCGGCGGGCTGGTCGGTATCGGAACCACCACGAAACGCAAACGGCCCCGGGCGATTCCGGCGCTGGTCAGCCTGGTCGCCGTCGTGGCGGTCGTGATTGTGTGGTTCGTGCTGATGCGGCTGGGCACCCCGAGTGAGATGTGGTGAGACGGTGAGCCGCCGCGGCCTGCCGTGGGCGCCGACCTCGGTGCCGGCGCTGCGCCGCCAGTGGTGTCACGTCCTGGGCGAGGGTGTCGAGCGGCTGCGCGAGCAGCCGGGGACGCCGCCGGAGCTGCTCGAGCAGGCCGGCCGCGACCTGTCGGGGTTGGAGGCGTCGACGCAGTACTGGGTGGCGCGCGACATGACGGATCTGGCGGTGAGCGCGGCGGCGTCGCTGCCGGAGTGGAGCCCCGCCGCGGCGATCCCGGCGGAGTTCGGGCTGCTGTGCTGGGCCAAGCCAGTGGGCCGCTTCGACTGGCCGGTCCCGGGCAGCGATCAGCGGATCGAGATGCCGATCGACGCGTTCCTGTGGGGCGTGACCGGCACGGGGGTGGCGGTGAGCGCAGCGGTGCGCAGCGACCGGATCGCCGAGAAGCTCAACCCCGGCCTGGCGCGGCTGCCGCTGCTCTCGCACCCGATGGGGCTGTGGGACCTGGAGGAGCCGGTTGCGCACCGCCTCGACGGCGGCGCAGTGTCCCCGCTGAGTGTGCTCGGCTGTGCGTGGTTGCTGATGCAGCAGCCAAGCGTGGCGTCGTCACGGCAGATCCGCAGCGGCGCAGCGGGTTCTGGCGGCGCGCAGGGTGACGTCGATGATGCCGACGCGGTGTCGATCATCGAGCTGCGGCGGCTGGCCAGCGGCGACCGCGACGGTGTTGGGTCCTCGGGGCGCAAGATCACCAAGCGCTTTATCGTGAATGGCCACTGGAGAAATCAGCGGTGTGGCCCAGGTGGTTCGTTGCGAAAACCGTTGTACGTCAACAGCTATCTCAAAGGGCCCGATGGTGCGCCCGTTATGGACAGTAGCGACCGCGTCTACGCCTGGCGGCGGTGAGCGGATCGTCGGTCGTCACCGCGGCGGCGGCGGCGAAGAAGAAGAAGAAGAAGAACAACAACAGCTGCTGCGGCCGTCGTCATGGTCAACCAGCAGTAACAGCGCGTAGAAAGTTAGGTCGGTCAGCCGACGAAATGTTCGGCGCAAACTGGACCAAGCCCTGTCTTTAAGGAAGGCGCGGCGTTCAAATCCTTTCCGCAGCGTTTACATACGCGCTTCTCGGTTCTCACCGCGGCGGCTGTGAAGGCGCGCTTCTCCTCGGCCCTTTGTTCTTCGCGCTGTCTAACTTCCCGATTGGCGGCTCTCCGCTGACGTTTCTGGGCCTCCCCTGCCAGTCTCTTACCTTCGGGGGACAGCGGCAGTGACCGTAACCAGTTGATCATTTGCTCTGCTGCCTTGCCGCTCAGGACAGGACGCTGCCCCGCACGTAAAGCACTGGCTACTGAGTCAGCGTGCTTCCGGAAGCCATGGTCCGCACCGGACCACTCGCGCGCTGACAACAGCTCCTCGAGACGTTGCCACTGGGACTCATCTGGTGCAGTCATGGAACACCATCACCCGGTCGCATACCCCCTGTTGAAGCGTGTGGCCATCGCAGCACGCTCCTCACATGTTCCCAGCTTAGGTGTCGAATGGGTATCCGAACGCGGCCTGTTTCCGTCCAACCCGAGCCATAAAATCGAAGTGTGAGGGGGATTGAAATGTGTCTTTGTGGGCCGCACCCGCAAACCTTTGAGCAGAAGGGCGAATGGTTCGAGAAATGTCTGCGTAACGCGATCATCGGGAGCGACGACTGGCCGACATACAGGGGATGCTGGTCGTTTCTCGCCGAGCAGACCATGCGAGCGCTGGAACGTGTGGAAGATGCGAGTCCGGATCCCGAACCGGCGTTGATCGCCGCTGCGCGTGAGGAATTCGAGAGGCAACTCGACGGAACCCACGCCGCGGAAACGAAAGCCGAATGGGATGCGTGGTTGCGGAAGTACTGACCCCGACTGGCCGGAGACGCTGTTCGCCCGGGCAGCGCGCAGGGCACTGGAGCGCATACTGACCTATGTCGGTGACCCCGGGTTGGTCGAGGAAGCCGACGCCGCGTCGGCGGCTCTGGACGCCGCCGCCGGCTACGCCTCAGATCACCCGGCACGCACCATGATCGTGCAGCGCCTGCGGCAGATGCTCCACGACATCGACGTCATCCCCGACTATGAGATCGGGGAGCCGCCCCGATCTCGTCGGCCGCCGCATGAAGTCCTGGTCGGCGCCCGCAACGGCGTCGTCGGCATAGCGAGGTTCGTCGAGGACGGCGACCGCGACGGGCTCGACCACGCTCGCGCCGCCCTGCGGAAAGCAGCGAAACGTGAACCCTCGGGACACTCCCGGAGGGCTCGAGACGAGGGCTACCTTTTCGACTACATGGGCCAGCTGCTCGACGACCTCGACGCGGCGGCTGGCCGCATTGAAGGGTGACCGAGGGGGGAGGCTATGGATCTGACGTCAATCAAGTCTCTCGTCGACAGCATTCTGCTGGCCCAGAGGCAGTGGGATGAGACCGAGCAGCATTTCCGCGCGGCTGCCGAGAACCCTGACGCTTACCGCCCCCGCGATCCCGGGGCGAAGTTCGTCTACCACCTGGCCTACACGGGCCCAGAGCTTGCCCGGGCTGTGTCGGAGTGGCTCGAAGTGGGCCAGCATGATGTGAAGAGGGCGTTTGAAGCTGTCCTTGCAGCGCAGTACGACGCAGAGCACGACGCGGACCACAACGGTGGCCGTGAAGAGATCAAGCACCTGCAGGCTCAGGCGCGCGCCGGCCAGGAGCTGGCCCAGGTTGTAGCGAAGTGGCTTAAGTTATGAGGACGATCGGGGCGGGGGTATCGGCCGGGGCTTCAGTTCTGCAATGTTGCCGGTGTTACCAACAGGTAACGGCGGAGAAGCTCATCCGCTCTGCCAAGGGATGCGCTTTACTAGTCGTGGGCTTGGGGAATTGCTAGCAGCTTCGCCGAGCGGAATTCCGGGGATCCCGTCGGCAGCGGCCCTGGACCATCTGATGGAGGGGAGCCATGCACCATAGGGGGCGGGCGAGGATCAGATAATGGACAAGCCTGAGAGCATGCGTATCGGTCTCCCGGAGCGCGAAGATGCACTGGCCACGCTGGCCAAGCAGTTAGAGCAAGGTCGACTGACTCCCGAAGAATTCCGTCAACTAAGCGAAGAGGTCTCGTCGGCGACCACGATCGGTGCGCTGCGCAATGTTTTCTCCAACGACCGGCTTGGCCACATGGATCGGCAACAAGCGCACGAGATGCTTCGTCGCCATTTCAGCGACGGTCAGCTCACTTCGGAAGAGTTCTTCGAGCGAAGCGCCGCGATCAGTATGGCGAAGTCGGGAGACGACCTGATACCGATTTTTGGCGACCTCACCAACTACCGAAGCGATGACCGCGTGAGAATCGGCACCGCCGAGCGGGATGATGCGATGACGGCATTGAGTGAGAACCTTGCCGCAGGCCGGCTCACCGCGGAAGAGTTTTCGAGCCGTGCAGCGGCATTGAGCATTGCCAAAATACGAGCCGATGTTCGTAAGCTTTTCACCGATTTGCCGGCCTCTCCCGCCTTCTTGTCGGGGGTAGCGACCAATTGATACGCGGCGAAGATTTTGCGTCGCCAGCAAGTTGGCGTCGGGGAGCTATGAGTAATCGTTTCTCGAAAAAGATTGAGCGAGGAGGTGAATCAATTGAATAAATGCAGGAAGTGCCAGCGGCCGGTTCAGGACTGCCAGGGCTGCAACGGTGGCCGCGCAAGCGGGCTGGCGGGCAAGTTGAACTGCAGTAAGTGCAACAACACCGGGCTGGTATGCAATGAGCACGGGGGATTCTGGAAGTAGTAGTTCTTCTGGTTCACCCGGTGGGTACAGCCCGAGCGCCAGTGACGGTGCAATGCGAGTTGACGGGAGGAAGGCCAGTGCCTGACGTCGAGGCCTACAAGCAAACGGCGCTTGATAATGAGGCAATTAGGGGGTTAGCGGTACGAGCAGCCGCAGAGACGCCACTCAAGCAAGCGCCCGCGGTGGGCTACATCGACCAAAACAAACAATTTATTGACGTGTGCGGACCACATTGGCTCCTCGACTCCCGCACGGAACGTGTCGATGAAGTCCGTAACGGCCTTGGCGAGGACGGAACTTACACGTGGCTTTACGTCTTGATGCCAGACGGGCAACTCACGACGGTGTCAATCAGTTCCCTCTACACGTACCGCACGGAGGGGACATGGTCGAAGTGGAGTCACCAACATTCAGTCGACCCTATGAGCGATGTGGAAATCGAATCGTTCGACTTCGCAAAGGACTCGTACAACCTCTACAACGATTACGGCCGAATTTGGGGCAACGCATTCCGCCAGGGAGGCGCGTCACAACAAAAAGTGCTCCACGCAAGTAGGGGCGCCGGCCTCAGCCTGCTCCTTGAAAACATTCGTACCGGCCGAGCCCAACAGCCTGACGAACGGGTAGTCCCCTTCAGCGAAGAGACGGCTGAGACACGAACGCAACACATGCCTCGGCTTACCGAGTTTCACTACAGACCAGATGCGCGGGCGAAAGCTGTTTCTGAATCTTTAGGGGCTAGCGCCGCCTTGGCCGCCGAGAAGGCCGAACAAACCAGAGGCAAGGAACTACGGGACAAGTCGAAGACCATCGGAAAGTTCCGGCGACTAGCCGGAATCCTCGCTGCCATTTCCCCGATCGGAGTCTTCTTCGCGTCCCTAAAATTGGACCCCTACCCTGCGGTGGCCGCAATCTTGTCCCTGCCGTGGGTGGCAATTTTCTGCCTATCGTTAGTCGCATGGGCAGTGCTTCGGATCGTGGAGCCAGCGGTGTGGAACGCAGGGGTTTCCTTAGACGCTCGTAACGAATCCCATCAGACGAGCCTTCGATACATCTACACCCGAGGCCGCTGGAAGACCTCCGCAGCAGCAGTGCTGGTCGCCGTCCTGGCGATTTGGGTGCACAGTGGGCGATCTACACAGCCAGTGGCCCCAAACGGGGCTGGAGTGGAGAGCGCGCAACTCGATACAGCCGGCACCGACCTCGGCCTTGCGATACCGATGAGCTATCCGGATTGCGACGACTCGGGAATCGTCGTCATCGGAAACGTGACACCGCCAAAGGAGCGTTGGCGGGATGCCGCGGCCCTGATTCAGCGGCTACTCGAAGAGAATCCAGGCGCTTCGTATCTGCGCACCGATCACTCCTGCCCGTCGCTTCGTCAGGCCGACGACGAAGGGAATCCGATTTACGCCGTCTACAGACCCGCTGGCCGTAGCGAAGCCGAGGTATGCGCCGAGGTGCGGGCTGCGGGAGGCGACGCCTACGGCAAATGGCTAAGCACCAGTGAGCCGGATAGCTACATCATCCCGTGTTGAATTCCTACATAGGCCCACTCCGCTCCGTGGACCACACTGCACCTTGTCATGAGGCGCTCTGACACCAGGGAACCCGTTTACCCGATGTCGTTTTATTAGACAAGAGTTGAAAATCCCGTCCGGCTCGACCGGCGTGAATGTTGTGGTCATTTGGGTCGCCACCCAACGGGTAGTCACCCGCGCCGCCGCAGACCATCGACTTGATCGACACAGAAGAGAACCATGTTCAGCTGTCGATCATGTCGTACAGGGGATTCCGCGCCGCGGCTTCTCGCGTCTCGGTGCCGGCTGCGGAGACGTAGCGCTGCGAGGTGGCCATCGACTCGTGTCCCAGCAGCTTCATCAGCGTGTAGACACTGACGTCGGCGGCGGCGAGCTCGGTGGCGTAGGTGTGCCGCAGACCATGCACCAGGGCGCCGCGGACGGGTTGTGCGTCGGCGCCGGCGAGGCGAAACGCGCGCTTGATCCGCGACTGCAGCGTGCCGCGGGTGATGCGCTCGCCGTCGCGGCCGACGAAGAGAGGGGAGTGGGCCGGCCACCGGCTCAGGCCGCTGCCGCCCCTCGCCTTCTTCGAGGAATCGAGGAACCGTACGGCGCGGCTGTCGAGGTAGTCCTCGATCGCCGCGAGAAGGGGAGCCTCGATCGGCACCGCGCGCTCCTTGCCGCCCTTGCCGTGGACGTGGATCACCGCGGCGCCGGCGGGGGTGGGGCGGACGTCGCCGACATCGGTCTGAAGAAGCTCGTCGGCGCGTAGACCGGCCAGCAGCGCGGTGAGGATGAGGGCGAGATCCCTTTCGGGCCAGTCGGTGACGCGCCCTGAACCTTCGTCCTTGCGCGCGGTCTCGACGAGGGCCTCCGCTGCGGGGCGGGGGAGCGCCTTGGGAAGGGACTTCTCCACCTTGGGCCGCCCGACCAGCGGCATCGGGTTCGCCGCCAGTTCCTCGCCGGTGTAGAGGTAGGTGCACAGCACGTTCCAGGTGGACCAGCAGCGGCGGATCGAGGCGGCCTCGTGCTCGGCGGCGTAGGCGGCGAACGCGGCCCGCATCGAGTCCCGCGTTATGTCAGTCACGGCCATCTCCGCTGGCTGACCGCCGGTGATCTCTGTCGCAATGGCCGTGAAGTCCTGCTGGTACGCCTTGAGTGTGTGGGCTGACGGCTTGCGGGTTCGTCGGTCGTCGAGGAACCGCTCGAACCACGGCGGGTTGGCCGGCTGCACAGCGGTGGCAGCGGGCGGGGAGGGGCGAGGAGACATGCCCCGACGGTCTCCCACAAAAGATGGATAATCACGCTTATCCATCGTTTGGAGCCAGGAAGTTCCCGGATCGTGGCTGCTCCGAGACTAAGGGTTGCTGAAATCCAGGGACTTTGAGCCGCGGCAAGGTGAAGTGCCGTCGTCGAGCAGGGTCGGCGCCCGTTCCGTGTTGACGGCCCCATCGCTCTCAGGCAATGTTCCTTCCTGTGCTTACTTGAGCGTAATTCGCCGTAATAGTGGCTCTCCTGACCGTTCCGTGGGTCGGTTTCTGGTCTGAGGGGGCGCACGTCGTTGTCGCTTAAGGTTTCTGGCTTGTCAAGGGTCAGATTCCGAAGGAGCGGGCAACGACGTGCGCAATGTGAGGTTATTTCGTGCGCTGCTGGGTGTCGACCAGCGCACCGTGATCGAGGACATCGAGTTCGAGGAACCCGAGGGGTTCGATGAAGCCGATGACGCCGGCGGCGGCACGCTGGTGGTGGCGCGGGTGCGGCCCCGAAGTGGGGTTTCCCGCCGCTGCGGCCGGTGTGGGCGGCGGGGACCCTGGTATGACCGGGGTGAGGGCACCCGCCGGTGGCGGGCCCTGGATTGGGGCACGGTGCAGGTGGTGCTGGAGGCCGATGCCCCGCGGGTGAACTGCCCCGAGCACGGGCCCACGGTGGTCGCGGTGCCGTGGGCACGTCACCGGGCCGGGCACACCCTGGCTTTCGACGCGACGGTGGCCTGGCTGGCGGTGGCGTGCTCGAAAACCGCGGTGTGTGAGCTGATGCGGATCGCCTGGCGCAGCGTGGGGGCGATCGTGGCCCGAGTCTGGGAAGACACCGAGAAGTCGGTGGACCGCTTCGCTGATCTGCGCCGCATCGGTATCGACGAGATCTCCTACAAACGCCACCACAAGTACCTCACGGTGGTGGTCGATCACGACTCCGGGTCGCTGCTGTGGGCCGCCCCGGGACGAGACAAGGCCACCCTGCGGGGGTTCTTCGACGCCCTCGGATCCGAGCGCGCCGCCCAGATCACCCACGTCTCCGCCGATGCCGCCGAGTGGATCGCCGCCGTGGTCACCGAACGCTGCCCGGCCGCGGTGCTGTGTGCCGATCCGTTCCACGTGGTGGCCTGGGCCACCGAAGCCCTCGACGCCGAACGGCGCCGGGCCTGGAACGACGCCCGCGCCCTGGCCCGTACCGAACCCCGCTGGGGTCGCGGCCGCCCGGCATCGACCACCGCGCCGCGGCCCGGGCGAGAGCGCGCCCGAGGACTCAAAGGCGCCCGGTATGCGTTGTGGAAGAACCCCGAGGACCTCACCGACGGGCAGAGCGCCAAGCTGGCCTGGATCGCCAAGACCGACCCGCGGCTGCACCGCGCCTATCTGCTCAAAGAAGGCCTGCGCCATGTCTTCACCGTCAAAGGAGAGGAAGGTAAACAGGCCCTGGACCGGTGGGTGTCCTGGGCGCGGCGCTGCCGTATCCCGGCCTTCGTCGAGTTGGCCCGCAAGATCGTCAAACACCGCCTCGCCATCAACGCCGCCCTCGAACACGGACTGTCCCAAGGGCTGATCGAATCGACCAACACCAAGATCCGCCTGCTGACCCGGATCGCATTCGGATTCCGATCCCCAGAAGCCCTCATCGCTTTGGCCATGCTCGCCCTCGGCGGCCACCGACCCGCACTACCCGGCCGAAAAACCACCCACGGATAAGTCAGGAGAGCCCCATTTTTCTCCCAAATTGGACTGGACTCCGGGCTCAGCAGTGACACCTGATCGCGCTACTTGTGACGCCGACTGATCTGCTTCTGGGTATTCCGCGCCACTCCCGTTCATTTCCTACACTTGACAGGTGTCTGGAAGGCAACTTGAGCCGCAGCTAGACGCTTCCCCGCCCACGTGAGCGCGAGGTTGCAGCCTACGTTGGTGATCCGGGACTTGGCGGCACCGTATCCCGCAAGCAGCGGTGATGTCCCCCCGCGAAGTCACACCGCCATGAGACAGTTGAAGACTGCCGCAAGTTGTCGGTTCATTGCTGTAGAACCTCTTTAGGGCGATGCCTGCGATACTTATTCGGCATCTCGACACGAGGGGTTCTCAGCAATGGCGCGCTGGCAGGGTCACCGATGACCGAGGAGGAAACCCGGGTAATCGCGCTGTCGATGATCCCGACCGCAATCGAGCCCCTGGCGCTCGGCGAACTGGAGCAGTACCTCCAGAAGGCGGCTAACCTGCTTCGCGGCTCGATCGACCAGGCCGACTTCAAGGCGTACATCTTCCCGCTGATGTTCTTCAAGCGGATCTCTGATGTTTATCTGGAGGAATATGGCCACGCCCTGGCCGACTCCGGTGGGGACCATGAGTTCGCCGCTTTCGCGGAGAATCACCGCTTCGCAATCCCTGAGGGCTGCATGTGGGAGGACGTCCGTGCGCGGACCGAGAACGTCGGACAGGCTCTAGTGACGGCGTTCCGGGAGATCGAAAAGGCCAACCCAGACACCCTGTACGGCATCTTCGGTAACGCGGCGTGGACCAATAAGGACAAGCTCTCCGACGCCAAGCTGGCCGACCTGATCGAGCACTTCTCAACCAAGCCGCTCACGAACGCTGCCGTTTCCCCGGACGTCTTCGGGCAGGCATACGAATTCCTCATAAAGAAATTCGCCGACCAGTCCAACAAGAAGGCCGGCGAGTACTACACCCCGCGGTCCGTAGTGCGGATGATGGTGAATATTCTCGACCCCAAGGAGGGCGAGTCCGTCTACGATCCGGCCTGCGGCACGGGTGGCATGCTAATCGAGGTCATCGAGCATGTGAAGGTGAACGGGGGCAATCCTCAACGTTTGTGGGGCAAGCTGTTCGGGCAGGAGAAGGTTCTCGCAACTTCCGGTATCGCCCGTATGAACTTGCTGCTACACGGGATCGAGGACTTCAAGGTAGTCCGCGAGGACACCCTGCGTAGCCCTGCGTACTTCGACGGCAGCAACCTCGCACAGTTCGATTGCGTCATAGCCAATCCGCCATTTTCCCTGAAGAAGTGGGGGCGCGAGCAGTGGGCCACAGATCGGTGGGGCCGCAATCAACTCGGTGGTGTTCCACCGAATAAGTACGCCGACTGGGCTTGGGTCCAGCACATGATGACTTCCGCAATCCCTGGCCAGGGACGCGTGGCAGTTGTGCTGCCGCAGGGTGCGCTGTTCCGGCAGGCTATCGAGGGGGGCATCCGACAACACTTCATCAAGGCAGACTTTGTCGAGGCGATCATCGGCCTAGCTGAGAATCTGTTCTATGGGACCAATCTTGCGGCGTGCATCATGATCCTTCGCCGCAAGAAGCCGGCAGCGCGCACGAACCGAGTGTTGTTTATCAACGCCGAGAACCTATTCAAGCGTGAGCGTAACCAGAACAAGTTAGAACTGGAGCACGCCAACGAGATCCTAGACCTGTACCGAGGCTTCACCGACGTGCCGGGTTTGGCGCACGTTGCCACCCTTGAAGAAATCGCAGCCAACGACTACAAACTCAGCATCCCGCTGTACGTGGAGGCCGCCGATACAGGTGAAAGGGTGACGCTGGAACAGGCGATCGTCGATGTCAAAGCTACCTACGCAAATGCCGCCACATCGCGTGCGGCGCTGGAAACCGAACTGGGAAAGTGGGGGCTTGGCGCATGAGCAAGCGCATCACCCAGAGCGAGCTGGAGTCCTACCTCTGGGGCGCGGCTGTGCTGCTGCGGGGACTGATCGACGCCGGCGACTACAAGCAGTTCATCTTTCCGCTGGTCTTCCTAAAGCGGCTAAGCGATGTTTACGACGAGGAGCATGCCGCGGCTCTCGCCGAGTACAACGACAAGGATCTAGCCGACCTACCCGAAAACCACCGTTTTGCCATCCCCGACGGCGCCCACTGGGACGACATTCGCGCCGTCACCGCCGACGTTGGCACTGCGTTACTCAAGGCAATGCGTTCCATCGAGTCGGCAAACCCTGACACCTTGCCCGGCGTCTTCGGTGACGGTGATTGGGGCAACAAGAACCTGCTGCCCGACAACACCCTGGCTGATCTGATCGAGCACTTTTCCACGAAAACCCTTTCGGTGGCCAACCTTCCGGAAGACGAACTCGGCCAAGGCTACGAATACCTCATCAAGAAGTTCGCGGATGACTCCGGCCACACCGCGCAGGAGTTCTACACAAACCGCACCCTTGTCCATCTGATGACGCAGATGCTCCAGCCGCAGAGTGGCGAATCTGTCTACGACCCGACCTGCGGCACCGGCGGTATGCTCATCTCCGCCGTGGCCGAGTTGCGCCGCTCGGGACTCGAATGGCGCAACCTCAAGCTTTACGGTCAAGAACTTAATTACGGCACTTCGGCAATCGCCCGAATGAATCTATTTCTTCATGGCATCGCCGATGCACACATTGCCCACGGCGACACCCTGGCTGCGCCGGCGTTCCACGACAAGCACGGACGGTTGCAGACCTTCGACCTCGTTCTCGCGAACCCGCCGTACAGCATCAACGCTTGGAACCGGAATGCATTCGCCAAAGACCCCTACGGGCGCAATATATGGGGCGTCCCATCGCAAGGCCGCGCTGACTACGCGTTCTTCCAGCACATCGCCAAGAGCATGGACCCGAAGACGGGAAGGGCGGCGATCTTGTTCCCACATGGCATCCTCGACCGCCACCAGGAGGCCAAACTGCGGGAAGGTCTGGTGAAATCAGATCTCCTAGAATGTGTTCTGGGTCTTGGGCCGGGTCTGTTTTACAACTCCCCGATGGAAGCTGTTGTGGTGACATTGCGCGCCCAGAAACCGGCGGAGCACAGGGGTAAGGTCCTGTTCATCAACGCGGTGAGGGAATTCGCGCGCGAGCAGGCCCAGTCATTCTTGCGAGAGAACCATCAAAAGCGGATCCTTACCGCCTATCAGTCGTTTGGGAACGAGCTGGGGTTCTCTGCTGTTGCCTCCATGGGGGAGATCGCCGAGAAGGCATACAGCCTAGCCATCCCGCTGTACGTGGCCGGATTCGGCATGCTGGACGCCAGCTACGACGTCACCACAGATGATGCAACTACGCAATGGCGTATTTCGGCCGAGGAATCCGCACGGGGCGTCGCGGATGTAATTGCCGCACTGGAGCAAGCGACGTTATGAGCCTGAATCTGCCGAGGCACACTTGGAGAACAGTTGCGCTGGGCGAAGTTGTGGAGAACATCAACGAGTACTACCGAGCTGAAGAAGATGGCACTCTTCCTTATGTCGCCGGTCCCCACATCGAATCCGGCCAAGCGAGAGTAGCCACTTACGGCAGTACGGATGATGGCGAATTCCCGCCTACCTTCAAACGAATGTTCAAGCCGGACGATGTGCTGCTCCACTCTCGCGGCATCGAGAAGATCGCGGTTGTCGACCGCGCCGGTGTGACGGGTGAGAAGCTCTTCGTACTTCGTTCCAAAGACAAGTCCGTGCTTAGCCAGTCGTTTCTGGTGTGGCTTCTTCGTAGTCCTGCCGCCCGGTCACACATGGAGGAAAACTTCACCGGCTCTGTGAACAAGTTCCTCAATTGGACCCCTTTGGCTTCGATGCCGCTGAATCTTCCGCCACTCGAAGAGCAGGACAGAATCGCCCGCTTGATGTGGTCCGTTGATTCCCACAGCAGCGATACGCGGTCTATGAGCTCCTCGTTGGCAAGTCTCGCCGACAAGAAATTTTTCGATGAACTTACTCGCAGCAATACATCGCGCGTCCCGCTTCCGGAGCTAGTGGATGGCATGACCGTGGGTGTCGTTGTTAAGCCCAGGCAGTACTACACCGATGATCCTGCCGGGGTTCCCGCGTTGCGCGGCCTCAACATTCAACCCGGCAGGTTCGTTCTCGACGAACTTGTCCGATTCCGACCAGAGAGCGCAAAGGAATTGGAGAAGTCCACCTTACGGATTGGCGATGTGGTGGTAGTTCGCACGGGTCGACCGGGCGATGCCGCTGTTGTAACCGAGGAGGTCGATGGCTTCAACTGTATCGACCTGATCATCGTGAGACCCGGCGCAGACTTGGTTCCGGAATTCCTTGAGCTGTACTTGAATTCGTCCTACGGCCGAGCCCAAGCTAAACGCCTGTCGGCAGGAACAGCGCAGCAGCACTTCAATGTTGGCGCGCTTAAGCAGTTGACGATTCCCAAGCTGATCGTGGATGAGCAAAGGCGACTTACAACCGAAGTTGAATCCATTCGGGATTCGGCGCGAAAGGTTCACCAGGAGTTGAAAGCACTGGAGGTGCTCAACGCATCTCTGTTGGCCGAAATCTTCGGAGCCGCAACGTGAAATTTAACGAAGCCAACACTGTCCGCGACTACGTCCGCGACTTGATCAAGTCTAATGGCATTCCGTTCATTCCCGGCACACAACTGCAGCGCGACAAGAGTCAGGTACTGCTGGAGTCCCGCGTTACCGAATCCCTTATCCGATTGAATCCCGAGATCGCTGCTGTACCCGCCCGCGCCGAGGAGGTCCTGCACCAACTGCGGGCCATCCTGCTCTCCGCTCGGCACACCGCCAATCCCGTTGTTCAGAACGAGGAGTTCGCGGCGTGGCTCACCGGGCAAAAATCCATGCCGTTTGGGCCCGACGGCTCCCACACCACCGTCCGGCTAATCGACTTCGACAACTCGTCGGGCAACGAATGGGTTATTTCCACGGAAGTGACCTTCGCACAGGGCCGCGTCGAGCGGCGCTTCGATCTCGTGCTGTGGTGTAACGGCTTCCCGCTCGTCGCAGGGGAAGCCAAGTCGCCGTTTCGGCCAGCCTACTCCTGGATCGACGCCGCCGCGCAGATTCATGAGGACTACGAGAAAAACATCCCTATGTTCTTCGTGCCCAACGTGATCAACTTCGCCACCGAGGGCAAGGACTTTCGCTACGGCAGCGTCGGCATGCCGGTGGATAAGTGGGGGCCATGGCGTGACGAGGACGCACCTGATAATGCTCCGCCGAAGATCGGCCTGGAGGCGCTGCGTGAGGGAGTCGAGGGCATCCTCAACCCTGAAGCGGTGCTGGATTTCCTACGATTCTTTACCGTCCACGCTACGGACAGCAAGTATCGAAAAATCAAGGTCATCGCACGGTTCCAACAGTTCCAGGCCACGAACCTAATCGTGGAGCGGGTGCTGCTGGGAAAAATCAAACAAGGTCTCATTTGGCACTTCCAGGGCTCAGGTAAGTCGCTTCTGATGCTCTTCACCGCCTTGAAGCTTAGGGCGATGGCGGCGCTGACCAATCCGACGATGCTCATCGTGGTCGACCGCATCGACCTTGACACTCAGATCACCGGCACTTTCAATGCCTCCGACGTGCCCGGCCTGATCTCAACCGAGAGTCGTTCGCAGCTTCAGGACTTGCTGGCTCAAGGTGCCCGCAAGATCATCATCACCACCGTCCAGAAATTCGGTGAGGCCGAGGGCGTCCTGAACGACCGAGACAACATCATCGTGATGGTCGACGAGGCGCACCGCTCTCAAGAAGGCGACTACGGCCGCAAGATGCGCGAGGCACTGCCCAACGCTTTTCTATTCGGGCTCACCGGAACCCCGATCAACAAGCGGGATCGGAACACATTCATGTGGTTCGGGTCTGCCGAGGATGAGGGCGGCTATCTGAGCCGCTATACGATGGCGGACTCCATCCGCGACGGCGCGACGCTACCTCTGCACTTTGAGCCTCGGCTGTCGGAGATCCATATCGACGAGGCCGCCATAACCGCCGCGTTCGACGAGATGGCCGAGCGTAACCAACTCAGCGAGGCCGACAAAGCGGTGCTGTCCCAGAAGGCTGCCTCGATCCGCGCTCTAATCAAGGCTCCCGAACGGGTCAGCAAGGTCGCCGCGGACATCGCCGAGCACTTCAGGACCAAAGTGGACCCGCAGGGATTCAAGGCGCAGGTGGTCGTCTATGACAAGCCGACTTGTGTCACCTATAAAGCCGAACTAGACAAGTATCTAGACCCGGAGATGTCCGCGGTGGTCATGAGCAAGGACCGCAACGATCCGGCCGAGTGGGCGCAGTGGACCCCCGACGGCGAGGCCGTTGAAAGGCTTCTGGCCCGGTTCAACGACCCCGCCGATCCGCTGAAGATCATCATCGTCACCTCAAAACTACTGACCGGCTTCGACGCACCGATCCTCTACGCTCAGTATCTCGACAAGCCTCTGAGGGAACACACACTGCTGCAGGCGATCACCCGGACCAACCGTGTCTACACGCCGGCTAAGACTCACGGCTTGGTTGTGGATTACCTCGGGGTGTTCGATGACGTCGCCAAGGCATTCAAGTTCGACGATAAGAGCGTCATCGAAAACATCACCAACATAGAGGAGCTGAAGAACCAACTTGGGCCCGCAATTCAAGCCGCTTTGTCGTTCTTTCCGGGTGTAGACCGCACCGTCGGCGGATACGAGGGACTGGTTCAAGCCCAGGCGGCGATTTCCGACGATGCGGCCAAAGACGCCTTCGGTCTGGCGTATAGCGTCGTCGCCCAGCTGTGGGAGGCCATCAGCCCAGATCCTATGCTGACTGAGCACGAGAAGGACTATCGCTGGCTCACCGACGTCTACGAGTCTGTACGACCGGTCGACATCACCGGCCGACTGGTTTGGCACGCGCTCGGGGCAAAGACGATCGAACTCATTAACGAGCACGTAGTCGTCGAGGTACCCCGCAGCGACCTGGAGACGATTGTTCTAGACGCTGGCACCATCGAGGACATTCTGTCCGACAAGGACACCGGCAAGCGGATCAAGGAAGTCGAGAAATTCATCACCGCTCGAATTGCGCGGCACCTGAGCAACCCGGTGTTCGTCGAATTAGGCAAGCGGCTCAACGAACTCCGCGAGAAGTACGAAGGCACCCAGCAGGCGAGCCTAGACTTCCTCCGGGAGATTCTGGTGCTGGCCCGCGACACAGTTGCCGCCGAGAAAGAGGTCGACGAGACTCCGCGAGAGGAGAAAGGCAAGGCTGCGCTCAGCGAATTGTTCGACTCATTGAAAAACGACGGCACGCCGGTGATCGTCGAGCACATCGTCGACCGCATAGACGAGGTGGTTAAGGCGGTCCGGTTCGAGGGCTGGCAGGCTACGCTCGGAGGGGACCAAGAGGTGCGGAAGGCGTTGCGGCGGACCCTGTATATACAGTTCAAAATTCGCGATAGCGACGTATACGAGAAGGCGTACGGCTACGTGCGCGAGTATTACTGATGTCCACGGACACTTCGACTCCGGCCTGCTGCTCGTGATCTTCTCCAACATCGGTATGCCGGAGTCTGCACTCGACTAAGCATTCCAGCCGCAAACCGAAGCGATTGGCACTTTTGCGAGGGTCGGCGCAGGATGGCATCACGTCGCAGGACGCCGGTCTCAGTCGCATCAACAAATCTTTCACGAGACAGGCGAGCACGGCAGCTCTGCTTGATTACCTGCGGGGGCGCGACAGACATTTCTCCTTAACGCTTCGTCCGCGTCGGCGAACATCGTAAATACCCTACATATCGAGAGGAAGGCCACATGAGCGCAGATCTGCTATACGAAATTGCACGCTATGGCAATAAGAACAAGGATTCGCCGATGCGTGAGCGGTTGCAGCTGTTCTCCTCTGGCGGTGCGCTACTGCTGCGTGGTGCCGACGGCAGTGAAACACCCTGTGCGGGTGCGGATGTTGGCGCAGTGATCTCCTCCACGCCGTCGCTGCGCGAGATTCGCCCAGAGGAGATGGTCCGTATTGTCTGCTCCCCTGAGCTGGTCGCTAAGTTGCCGTTCCTCCTCGAGCCAGTGGAGGACGGTTGGGACGGTTGGGTCTCTGGCGGCTGTTGCGCGGAGGTCAATGGCGCCGATTGGATGGCTTACCCCACCCTCGAGGGAGACCGCATCATGCTGCCGGGGTGGGATGATGAAGACGGCCCGGAAATGAGCCCACGCTGGGCGGAACTACGAGTGGAGGAGGGCGAGTGGAATCCGCTGATGGGCTGGACGTCAATCGGCCTCGTGACGCCGGGCGTTGCCGTCGAATTCGGCTATTGCAATAACGGCGGATTAGGTGGCGAGTCAGCCGTCGCGCTCAGGCGTTTCGATGACTTCGCCACCGTCTTTATTGCATGGCTGTTGAATTCGGAGGTGCTTGACACCGTCTGGTACGGCGACTCATCGCCATACGCACCCACGCTTGAGTTATTTGCCGAGGCGGCCGCCGCTGCCGACCATCGGGGCCATTGGGATTCCGAGATGGAGGCGAAGTCCGATGATGAGGAAGAGGAGGAGGAAGAGGAGGAAGAGGAGGAAGAGGAGGAAGAGGAGGAGGACTCGTCGAATCAGGCGTGGGCAAGCCTCGAAATCTATCTATCGGATGAGCTCATCGATCTGGTTAGCGTCCGCCTACGATCACGTGATCCATAGCCACCGCCATCCTAGTCCAGGGGCGCCAAATCCCGGACTCTGGCGAGTTGTCAAGCAGCCAAACGATGTTGAATACCGATCCAGGGACGCGCCGATCGAGTCATCAAGAAAGTCGCCTTGTAGCAAACGCGGGTCGGTTACTGGCTCTAGTAAACACCCCGTGAGGTTTAGTCGCGGTCGCGTTTGGTACCAGTGCGCGACATCGTCCCGAGAAGAACAGAGCGCCGCTTCCAACTTGGCAAAATTGGGGTGCTGAACTTCTGGAGTTGTTATAGAAGCGAATGCGTAATGATTTGCATTTTTAGAAGCCAAGATCTCGCAGGCTATTGTGGGCCCCTGGGACTCCGGCGAGCCACACAATTTTTGGTGGGCTGGCTACAAGCCACGCGGAGGTTCACGCTGGTCAAGAATCGACGTTGCATCGGTTGGTGACCGGCTAGCGGGAGTCAACAACCGGCGATTCAGTAGCGAATACAAGCGCGGCGTAGTCGCTCTTTAGTACGGCGTTGATCGTCGCTGGGTACCACAGTGCATTCCCTCGCGCGGTAAGAACCTGGTCTGCCATTAGCCCATCGGCTATTGATTGAAAAGTACGGCCCTGCTGCCGTTCCGTGATGATGCGTCGGGTGACTTCGGCTGGCAGGGCAGGTGCCGCGCCCAGCCTCTCCCCTCGTGCGCGCTTGGCCGCCAGGGCATCTCGGGTGCGTTGGCTAATGAGTCGGCGTTCGTACTGTGAGCCGGAAATGATGATGTTGGCGGCCATTTCTCCGGCTGGCGTGCTGGTATCGATGTCGAGATCGGCGAAGTGGAGTGTCCACCCCTCTCGCGCAGCCTGTTCCATCAGGCTCGCGCCATCGACCACGGATCGGCTCAATCGGTCCATCTTGGCGACCAGCAGTCCTGCAGCCTTGCCCGACCGCACTGCTTCAAGGGCCGCGAGGGCACCGGGACGGCCCTTCAGGGACTTGGCGCTGATCCCCTGGTCGCAGAACTCATCGAGGATCGTCAATTCCTTACGCTGGGCGTAGCCCAAAACGGTCGCCCTCTGAGCTTCAATACCCAGTCCGGACAGCGACTGTTCGGATGTCGAGACGCGCAGGTAGGTGACCACTGTTCCGTCTGGCGCCTGCCCGGAGACCGCCCGCCGGCTACGACGGGGCAGGCAGGAACCAGAAGGGGATTTGGACACGCCTATAGTTTAACATTGACGGACGTCAATATTAAGATCTAGGGGTCCCCTGCGTTGTCATGCGGCTCGATGGGCTGTCCAAGGATGGCTTCGAGGGCGTGCAGGGCCCCGCGGAGCCGCGAGATCTCTAGTGGTGTAGCAGCGATGGCGCCTGCCTCGATCTGCTCGAGAAGGAGTCTGAGGCTGCGGGCCGTATCGCCGGCCGCACTAACCCGCTCCGCTGGAGTCAGATCACCGGGTGCCGCCATGGGCACAGTCTCCCACGCTGCCGCCCACCCTCGCGCTAATGAAACGACGCATCGCGAAGCGTAGTCTTGTCACACATAGTGCCTGTGTCGAACTGCGTTAGGGCTAATTCTTGCTTAATCTATTATTTAGCAACAGCTTTGGGCGCAGTTGTTGCACTCGACCGGGGCCAGGAAGCAGTGGAACCGATCTGAAGTCTGATGTCACGGGAGTAATTCGCTAGAGGTTCGCCGCGTACAACGATCGGCTTGAACCACGCCCCTGAGGGACCTTTATCCCGGTTCTATTCCTCATGCTTAAGATATCAACAACAAGATTGAATCTGCTCAATAGCACTGTGTTGCAGTCACTCTCATTACGGTCGGACCTGCGGCCGAAGCTGTAGCAGGGCAACAGCAGGTCAACAGAAGGGCAACGCCCTACACTTCTTCTTACTTAGAGGGGCTAAGCGCAGTTCCCGAGAATCAACCCGATCGACTAGGCGTCCGCAGGCTCGCCGAACTCGGGCTGGACAGCACCAGACACCCAGCCCATTGACGCCGGGTGCTACGACCTTGAAGCATTCTCAATTCATCGCGCAGACACACCAAGTACCTGAAGAGCAGCATCTCGAGAGAGCTGCTCATGAAACCGCGCGTTTCGGTACGTCCGCAGACATCCGTAGCAGGAGGTCTCAGGACCGCAATCGCAATTGTTCAACCGGGCAAGCGCAACAGTCATGACAAGCTCAATGTTTTCTGCGATCTTCCTGGCCGAGCCGGCACCTCCCGGCACGGTGTCGAACAAGACGATGCTGCGTTGATGCTCGGGGGTCCAGGACAAAGCACCGTCGATGTCGTCTCGGCTGATCTCCAGAGCTTGGGAGGCGCCCTCCAGTAGCGCGTAAAGAGATGAAAGCCAGTTGGCTTCGAAGTCGCGTAGGTAAGGGACGCCGTCGAAGGTGAACTCCGCGACGTCAGACTGGTAGCGGTGGCCAAGGGAGATCCGTTCTAGCGGCCCGTCACACTCGGCTCCGTTGTCCGGTCGGTGGTGCTTGCGCCGCCTGCTGCCACGCTCGACGGGCCGGGCCCAGTAGCACCATTGGCACAACTGGAAGCCTTCACCGTTGCCGTCTGAGACGGCGGCCAACCACGCACGTACTCCCGCGCGCGCCCCCACCTTCAAGCCATTGGGGCTCGACCACCTGTAGAGGCCGATCTCGTCGCCGTGCGATTCCACGTAGCTGCCGCCATGCCAGTTCCGCTCGGGCGGGGCACTCCCAACATCGCGTGCGTCGCTCGCCGCAACGAACCCAAACTCTGGGATGACCAGAGTCCCGGTCGCCTTGAACGGTTCATGACAGCTAGGGCAGAGCGGATCGGGGTTGAGGTTGTTGCCTTGCTCGAATCGTCCGCATGTCGGGCAGATGCGATACGGGTGGCGCACGAGCTCCTTACCGGGGCGCTTTCTCAGCCCGTCGGAGGTCCAGAGTTTGCCACCGGCCACGATCTGGTTGCCCGGTGCGTAATCGTAGATGGCGAGCCTCAGATCGCGGTCGAGTTCGAGCTTCCTGCCGACCGCGTCAACAGCGTTAAGCGTGTTGAGCTCAACGGTGTCAACGGGAAAGCCGTACTTGGGCAGAATGTTTCGGTTGGCGAGAAAACCTAGAAGGTCTCGGCCCGTGATCGTCCGCTTGGTGTCTTCCAGCCGCTTCGCTAGTCCGAACTGTCGTTCCTTGACTGTTTCCTCGATCCGTTTCTCGATGTCTCTTACATCTCCAGTGAGTTCCTTCTCCGCGGATTCAAGGAGCTCGACGAGTCGCCCCACCCAACTGCCGTCATGAATACCGACTTCGGAGTGGACGCTGTCGGGAAGCGCAGTGCGCAGGGCGTGATCAACTTCGGCGGGAATCGGGCTCAGATAGTCCGCCATGCCACTGGCCGCAGACGGGGTGTTCTCAGCGGCTGGCAGAAAGAACGCGCCGGCCGTCTTCCACTTCTCGTCGTGTTGCTCGGCGCGATGCCGGAAGTACGCCGCGAGTGCGATTGAGTGTGCATGCCTGCGGGCGATGCGGGGGTTGTCCAAGGGAATCCACGGGATACGCATTCGGCCGGCGATCATCGAGACCGGGTCTTGATACTTGGCGAGGTCGTGCGCCGATCTGTTGGCGTACGTGACGACAAGAGCTGCTGACGCAGCCCGCCGGCCGGCGCGGCCCGCCCGCTGGACGTAGTTCGCGGTTTTGGGCGGCATGTTGCGCATGACGACCGACTGCAAGTCGCCCACATCGACCCCGAGTTCGAACGTCGTCGAACAGGAGAGGACGTTCACCTTGCCACTGATGAACTCGCGTTGGATGTGGGCTGCCTCCTCGGCGTTCCACTGTGCGGTGTGTTCCTTTGCGGTCAACGGGGCCTCGACCATGGTCTGGTAAACGACTCGGTAGTGGTTGTTATCGGTCGCGGGGTCGGGGATGTCGTAGGCCTCGAGTTTGCCTGTGCAGCGGCTGTTGGGGCAGACGCTTCGGACCGAGAACGCTGTCAACAGCCGGCACGTATCGCATTGATACCAGTCGGATTTGGTGCCCTCGGCAACGACGAGTTTCGAGTGGTCCGCCTGGAAAACCTGGCCTAGCGCGCGATCCGATTCCCCCACGAGAAAGCCGGCGGCCTCGATGATCTTCCAGCAGCCCTCCAGAATTTCCTCTGGACTCTTGGGGCTGTCGATGGCCTCGAGCACCTTGCGAAGGAACGTGACCCGCCCGTTTGTGGTTCCCGTTCCGCTGGGGCTCCAACTGATTATCTGCTTGGCTCGATTTGATCCAGTGGAGCGCATCCGCACTCGGGTGTTTCGGGGCGCGAAGCGTTCGCTCTTGATGTCAACGCGCTCGAGCGTGGTGATTGCGCCCTGGTGGCGGACAGTCTTGACGAGCTCGTTGAGGAGAGACCACGATTCTGTCTCTGTCAGACCCAGTGCGGTCAAGCCTCGTAGGTGAGCGGGCACCCGCGGATTTAGCGCGATGCGCATCAATCCAAGCCCCTCCAGAGACTGACGCGTCTCCAGAGTCATCAGCTCTCCGGTGATCCACTCGTTGACGGCTTGGGTGATTTCGACTTGACCCATGCTGATGGCGAAATGGCCCGCTTCGGAGGCTTTTTCCCGGGTCAGAATCGCCAGATCTTTGACAGTGACGTCTCCGGAGCCCACAGCCGAATCGTGCAACGCCTCAGTGATGTAGTGGCGCTCTAACATTCTTGTGTAGGTGCGGTCGAGGTAGGGTGCTGCAAAAGCGGCTGCTTGACGTGAGTCGCTGAACATCAGGAGTTTTCGGCCGCCTCCTACCATTTCGGCTGCTTCGTCGGTGGCCTCCGGGAGCTGTTGGTATAGCGCTGTGGTGACCACGGCGGGAGCGGCGTTGACGTCGGTGCGGAGACGTCTGACCACCTGCCGCATCTGTGCGCCGCATTCGGTGCACCGGCTCATAACCCTAGCGGCGCTGGGATGTTCGCGAACATTGAGCAATTGGCCGCCTTGGCATCCCGGCGATGAGCATTTTGTTGCCTTACCGCCACTCAGCGCGCCGCATCCCACGCACAGTTGCCGGGCGGTCGGGTCGGCTTTCGTCGGTTTTATTTCCTCGTCGGCAAGGGTCACTTCATCTTCGTCGAGTAGGACTTCCCCCTGCGCGTCGGCGACAACAAGCCAGTTCACCGAAGCGTCAGCCTTTTTCGATGGGATGAAGAACTCGTGGTTGTCCCTATGAATACGTTCGCCGGCCAAGTGAACGGCACCGCAGCGGTTGCACGTCCCGAACTCGAAGACAGCACGGCCCGTCTCCGCGTCGACTTCGTGGCGGCCGAGGAAGATGCGGGGGCCCTCATCATTGAAACTGACGAAGGCGCCTTCGGTGGCACGAACGAAGTAGTGGTAGCGAGCCGACAGGACGGGATGGCCGCTGTTGTCCACCGCGGCGCTGCCCAGCTCCACCAGAGCATCCAGCTTTTCGGCAGAGTTCGGATCGTCAGGCCAGAGACGCTCGCGTAGCTCTTTGACCTCCATAGGGCCGTTGCTGAGGGCATCCTTGAGAGCCAGGATCGACTGTTCTCTCGACAGCGCGGCGGCGGGATCAGAGCCGGCTGGTGTGAGATCGGTCGAACTAAGTGCACCGCTGCGGAAGGCGAGCAAGTCGTCGTCGGATAGGCGCCAGTCGGAGGCTGACTGATGGCTCTTGCGAACGGGTTCGACGAGGTCCTGCCGGGCAGGGTCGGCGTCGCGGTACTCGAACGGTGCGTCGAAGAGATTGGCAGCGAACTTCATCGCCTCACCACGGGGGTCATTACGCACCGACCCGGTGAGAGATGCCGAGGTGGCGATGCACTGCAGCGCCGCATTGGGCGCAACCCGTTGTTTCAGGCGACGCATGAGCAGTGCTACTTCGGTTCCCTGGGCGCCGTCATAGACGTGCGCCTCGTCCATCACGATAAAGCGCCAGGTTCCGGGGTTCGCTCCGTCGAAAAGGTCGATGTCGGCGGGTCGAATAAGCAGGTACTCCAGCATCGCGTAGTTCGTTAGCAGCAGATGCGGCGGTGCAGCGCGCATCTCCTGGCGGCTCAGGAGCTCGTTGGGAAGCCGGGGCGTCCCGGGGTTCGTTTGGAAAAACTTCGCCTCCGCGGTCGTGAGGTCTTCGGCTGTTTCGCCGGTGTAGCGGCCGAACGTGATTTCAGGGACGGATGCGAGGAGTGCTCGAAGGCGTTTGAGCTGGTCGTTGGCCAGGGCATTCATCGGGTATAGCAGCAGGGCACGCACGCCCGGACTCAAGTGTCCTTCGGCTTGCTCTGCGATGAGGTGATTGATGATCGGGATCAGGAAGCTCTCGGTTTTGCCCGAACCGGTGCCGGTGCTGACAACGAGATTGCGTCCCGCCACGAACTTGCGGATCGCCGTTTCCTGGTGGATGTAGAGGGGTTGGTCCAGCGGCAGCGCCGGACTGTCCAGTGCGGCAAACCTTGGGTTCAGTACGCCTTCGGCGATCAACTCTCGGCACGTCGCCCCCGTAGCGTAGGGCGGGGTCATCTCAAGGATGGGGCCCTTCGCCAGCAGGTCGCTGCCGTCGACCTCAGCGTCGAAAGCGGCGGCGAGCTTATCGTCCCGGGGTGCGAGAAGCGTCTTGAGATAACGCTTGTAGCTGCCCTCGATCTCTTTGGCGGCTTCTAAAGGATCGAGTCGTTGGATCATCTAATCCTCTCCAATAACGTTGCCGCGACGGTCATGGAGGACCACCGCTTCGGCTATGAGTATGTCGTTGGCGACCATCGTCGGACACAACAGGGCCAGCTGTGCCCAGTCCGCGAGCAGCCCGGAGTTGAAGTAGCTTCCTTTGATGCGTTCATGAGCCATCAAGCGTGCCGCGACGGCCAAAGTCAGAGACTGTGCGGCCATCAACGCCCACGGGTGCTTCGACTCGTCGACACCGCTAATCGCATCTGACCGGCTGGTGATCGCCTGGTAGGAATGGGACATCTTTGCGATCTTGATTGGGTTGATCAGGAAGGTCGCCTGCTTGGCGAGGCTCTCCGAGGACCCGCTCTGTATCCACTCCCCGCGCCGCAATAACGCTTCGTACAGTCCGGCCCGGAGGCTATCCGGGTGCAGCTGCGGCAGCGGCACTTGCTGAAGTTCACGAAGCTGCGCTTCCACCTGGGTGAGAGGCTCAGCGCTGCGCTTGACGATGGAGATGTCGATACAGGACTCGGCAAAGCTTGGGGTAATACCGGTAGCCAGAAGTTCGATCAAAGGTTCGCCGCCACGATCGCGAAGATATGACAGCGTTTCGGCCCTCTCGCCGGAGACTTCGTCTCGACGCCGATAGAGCGAGGTGAGATCGGCCAGTTCCACCATGCAGCCAAACCAGGGGTGCGCGTGGAGTTCGTTGTGGGTCTCCTTGGTGGCGAAGTTGCGAATGACCAGCCTACTTCTGGTGAACAGCGCCATCTTGGTACCGGCCGCAATTGTGCTGTCCCCCAGGCATTCCAGAGCCTTGCGAGGCTCGGCTTCAAGCAGCTCGGTCAATCCGGCGAAACGCTTTGCCTTGCCGTCGGCGGCGAGCCAGGCTAGCGCATCCCACACCTCCGGCACGAAGCCAACTTCTACCGGGGCTCGGCTTTGGCTTCCGAGGTAGCGAGAGAGCTGCTTGCGCGCAGGCGTTCCTTCGTCGCACCAGCCGAGTTGCTCAAGGTGGAATGAGTCAGCCGGCGCCTGTCGGGGCGGCTCAGCCGAAACCCAAGGATCGTCGATGACGAGATGACAGCGCAGGGAGCCCCGCTCGATGAATTGTTCGGGAAGCTGCGCGGTGCCGTTGTGCACTGGGATGACTTCTGGAGGGTTCCATGGCGTGGTGGTGTTCCATACGTGAACCGCTAGGTTGGAAACATCGGCGATGTCCGCGAACTCCAGTCGAGCATCGACCAAACGGACTCCGGAGGCAAGTGATGAAGACTGCGCTCTGAGCACTACGACATCGCGCGGCCCGTCGGCGGTGTGCAAGGTGGCCTCAAGTCGGCCTCCAGGATGAGCGCGCACTGTATCGGCGAACTGCTGGAGTCGTGACTCGAAGATGTCGCCTCGGCGGCGACGCGGACCGCTGTCGACTTGAAGAAGCTCCCCGCGATTGGATACGTAACGGAATTCCGCACGCTCCACGCCGGGAGCCCGCGCCGCGACGAACCGGTTCTGGCTGAAATCGACGGGATCACAGACCTCGGGCGTCATCCGCCATGATGCCGAGGAACCGACTTCACCGCTTCGCACTTCCGCGTGCGGCGGTGTCAGCAATAACTGTTGTTCGTTGTCTCTGTTGCCGACCGTGATCGGCTTGCTGAGTTCCCTGTCACCGAAGGTGATTGGGCCAACAGGCACTACGGATAGCGTTAACGCTTCAACCGAAGCGGCGAGATGGGTCAGCCGACCGTTCTCGGGGATTCGGATGGTCGGGTGAAATTGCGTCGTAAGGCCCTCGGCGATGAAGAAGACCCCGCGAATGTCCAGACCCATCGGGCCCGTGACGAGTATTTCGAACAAACCCAGTTGGGGGGCCGCTGACCCGGCAAATGGATCGAGATCGCGCTCCACAGTCGATGCTGGCGTCGATTGCTCGAACCGCCAGTCTTGCTCCCCCGGATGACGAACTCGCACAGTCCATTTCGGTGGAGGTTCGAAGTTGGTTGCTGGCAGCGTTACCACGGGCCTACTGGAATACACAGTGCGGCCGTCCGGGGTTGTCACCCCGGGAACCGGAGAAACCGGGTGCAGGTGTGGCCGCTCGGCGCGGTAAACCCGCCGCGGTGTGCCGACAAGCTCGCCGCTCTTGCGCAGCTGCAACCCATGGACACTGTCCAGATCGACGAAGGCGCTTCTCCACCCGTGCCAGCCGGCGGGGCAGCCCTCGTCGTTCAGTGAGAGGGGCTTCAGGGTCGTCGCATCAACGAGGTCATGGCTGTCGGGGAAGACCACCCACGCGGTGTCTTTCATCCCGTCGCGGCGGGGCACCAGCTGGCCGGTGCTGCTGAAGATCAGCAGCGGGTCGGAGGCGGCAACCAACGGCAGCGCCAGTCCAGGCTCACCAGCGCGGGCGACGATCACCTCGTGGACCGGTTCAGGCACAGTGACGTCCGCCATTGCCGATTGTTCATCGCCGCCCCATTGCCGAATCGCTTGCACCTCTCGGACATCGCCGTCGAATGACACACGCCAGGTTGTCTTCGCATCGTCAGGGGCGCCAGGCAAGACAAGAACGATCTCGTCGTCGGCCGCCGAGTAGATGATTGTCGGACGACCAGCTATGTCGGCGCTGACACGGCGAGGATCCAGCCTGAGTGGCTCTTCCCTGAGTTGGCGAACGATCTCATCGAGCATCACCGTCGGGAGGCCGGTCGTGGAGGCGTCCAGCGTCGCCTCCAGCAGCGCTGGATCAGCCGTCGCGGCCTGCATGAATTCGATTATGCGGTCGATGATGTCCAGGGCGAATTCCCCGCCGAAGGCGAAAAAATCGAGTACCGGCTTATCCAAAGCCGCGGTTCGATGTTCCTTGCCAGGCTCCAAGATCCACTCCGTCAAAGCGATGCCGGTCGCGGTACGCCCCTGCTTTATGTGGTCATGAGCTTGCTCAAGCAGGTCTCGCAGACAGTGAATCGGAATGCCCGAGTGCAGAGTGAACATCGTTACGTACTTGCGGGCGTCGCCCTTCTCGACGTCGGGGAATCGCGCCAACGCGAACTTGTCGAGCAGATCGACGACACTGCCTCGGATCGCCTGCTCAAAATCGGGCTCTCGGCCAAGCCCCAACTCCTGCCAGAAGCTGTCCCAGTACGCACCATGGTCGTAAGCAAGCGAAGCGTGACCGACAAGAATCCCCATCAGGAGGCCGGGATACTTCTTGATGATGTCCTGAGGCGAGTGTCCACGCCCCCGTAACTCACGTACGGCGGCACCAAAGTTGCGCTGCGCCTCGCGGATCCCGTGTTCCGAGAAATCGGTTTCGATCACGAGGTTGACTGACTTGAGGCGCCGCCGCCACTCGTAATCCTCGTCGAACATCCAATCTGACAACGACGGCACGACATCTTCTCCCCTGGTCCGGCTTCACAGCCAACTCTATGAAACATGTCCGACGAATTTGCCTAAGCCTGACCATGTGTGCCGTTCCCGCAGTTCATACGCTTTAGCGCCGGATCGCGGGAACTGGTCGGTGGGCCCGATTACTTCAGTCGGCAGGACGAATTAGAAGGGTTGCTGCCCGGAGATCAAGGGGACGAGATGTCCAAACATGAAGCCATGGAGCTCCGCAGAGGGACGGCATCGTCGTGACCGCAGATGAGGACGGCATCGCCGAGCCGCCGACTGGTCTCCTTTGTCGCCCGATTCCTGGCCAAGCTCGCAGTCAGGCGATCCCAGGCGGGTCCCGCCGCCACCGACGGCGCCGGCCGGCTGGTAGCCCGCCCCCGAGAACACTGTTCCGACGAGGTCCTCATGGTCTCAATTCCGAATAGCTATCAGACGGAAGGTGCCGGTCATCGACGGACCTGATTAATAAGCACGGCCTCGGCGGCCAAGGCCACGAGTTAAACTTGCCTCCGACAGCGGCCCTGGCATAGGAGAAGCATCATGCGACTGCGCGAGGTGATTCTCTTGTGGTGCCTGTCGGTGGACTTTGTCAAGTTTGAGGTGAAGCCGTTTACCGTTTTATTTGGCGCGAACAATTCGGGCAAGACCAACGTTCTCGAAGCCATCTATGGGGTTCTCTCACCAGCTGAGTTGGACGACGACGACGCTGAACATCCGACGCCCCCCGGCCTCCGCGGGGGTCATCGGCCATATGGCGCATTGATTGTGGAGTTGGAGGCGGGCGAGCCGATTGACGATGGCATTCTCACTTTGCGTCGCTCGGTTAGCGAACCCACCAATGGTGTTCCGCTGCCTGCGTCGCAGGTCGCGGTGATCACTGACAACGCCGCGGTTTGGTGGACTTTCAACGATCCGCACGACTACTTTCGCCAAATCGATTACGACACCTACCAGCCGCCTGACAGGCAAAACCACGAAGCGTTGCGGGCGGCGCTGTTGGCATCGTCGGTCGACGCCGACCCGCTTCCGCGGCCAATTTTCCTCGACTGGGAGATCGACAACATCGAGACCCGAGTGGGCGACTCGCTAATCGAATACCTAAGCCCACCCGTGTTTGTGGGCGCTCCGGCGCTTCTGAAGGTGAGCGCGCGGGAGCCTGGGACGCCGGACTCTTGGCAGATAAATCCATCATTTCAAGAGTTTTTCGGCGAGTTTGCTAATCTCGCGACCCGGTTTTTGCCCGATTTTCTCGATGGCTCGATACAGGCCAACGTTCGCATGGCAACGATGTGGAATGACCGTCTTCGGCTCACGCTCCGCTACTGCGACCGTGAGTCCGGCAAAGAGGATGCCGTTCGTTCCTTGGGTCGGGGCTCGGCGCGTTGGGTCGCTGCGGCAATCCAGATCGCGCTGCACCTGATCGTCCGCGGCCGCCATACCTATCCGGAGGATGTCTTTCGCGAGGAGAATTTTTCTGGGCACGTGCTGCTTTTAGACGAGCCTGAGGCGCACCTGCACCCGTTGGCAGTAAAGAGCATCATCCGTTGGTGTCACCGCATGGTCGACTCCGGCTTCAACATCTTTGTGGCTTCACACCACGAGGAGTTCCTGCGGCACTCGGACGCTGATGTGGCTCACGTGCATATCACGCGGGGCGGGGATCCTCCCGTTACACGGGGACGCACCCTTCTCGCGTCGGCCACGCCGTTGCTGCAGGACGTTGCGCGCGAACTGGGTATGCATCCGGCCACCGTCCTCTCGCTTGTCCGGGGCATCTTGTTTGTGGAAGGTCCGCTCGATCAGGCAGTCCTGGACGAATATGCCTCTGCTGCCCTTGAGGCCGCTGGTGTCGCCATCGTGCCTATGCACGGAACTCGTAACTTGGAGGGCCTGATCGACGGCGAACTCACTCCGCGTCTCGGCATCAAAGTCGGCATTCTGACCGATGACACCGACCCAGCCACCATGGCCCACCGAAGCAACAAGAAGCGCTCACGCGAAGAAACCTGGGTCACTCGATTGCGAAAGAGCTATGCCGACCAAGGATTTTCGCCCCCTACATCGTTTGGAATCCCTGAAAAAGATCTGCTTTTTGCACTGCCCGCCGAGGGAATCCGGAAGTGTTACCCCGAAAGCGCCTCCGGCTTCCCAGGATGGCTGCAGATGTGCGAGGAGTGCCGCGCTGACCGCGGCCTAGGACCATCGGATTCGCCTCCCTGGAAGGACTATGCCGAGCAACGATACGGCTTGCCGCTCAACACCCCAGAAGGCGTCCGGAGCGTTGTCCACACTCTCGACCTAGCTGGCGTTGAGTTCCCCTCGATTAGCCGCGTCGTCGACGAAATCGTCGCATGGGCCGCCGCCGACTAACAGGAACTCAGCACGGAGACCTAGCCGACCCTCCCCGGCCGGTCTAACCGCTGGATTCTTGTTGTCTCGAAAAACCGAGTGAGACACCCTCAATGAGGCCGGCGAGGCGACCCGTGGGCCGGGTCAAGGCGTCGCAAAAGTTCATAGCAAAAATACGTGCCTCGTACACCTTCACAATCACGTTCGGTGTTGCCGCTCTTGATCGCGCCGGTGTGGAGGAGATCGACGGCGACTCGCCAGCCTGATGGTGGGGTCCCGTGCTGGCCGATATCCCCTTGCATCAGATTCTCATCCAGGATCAGTGCGGCATCCGATCCCGGTATTTGTTCCATACGGGCAGCAGAGTTGCCGTCGCTGTAGACAAGGCAGCGTTCGTCATAGGTCTCTTGGTCCGCATCAGGCCACAGCGGCCCCACCGTGGCGTCGTTCAGAATCTCGAGAACATCAAAGAGTTCGTGGACGAACTCGCGGGCTACCTCCTTTGAGATTTCTCCACCCTGGCGGAGGATGTCGCTCAAGCCCCACGTCACTGTCCGTATTCCCCGCTTGGCCAAGGCCCAGGCGTACACCTTCTCATCTTCGCTCTCGTACGAATTTATTTCCGACATAGGACTATTCACCTAGAAGTCGCGCACGCAGGGCTGCGAAGTCAGTGTTCCGTGGATGATCCGTGACGTAGTCACCAACTGGACGATGGCTATGGCTTCCAGCGGCGGGGTCAATGGGCGAGATGGCGGAGACCGTCCCTCGCGGGTGCTCTCGGACGGCACCTTCGCCGAGCAAGAAGGGATTGTATTCCCAGCGAGAATCGGCAGCCCCGTAAGGTTCGACAGCAGTCTGGTTCGTGACACGACGACCGTCGCTATAAGTATTGTCGGCCTCATCCCACGTGTTGTCGTCAGTGTCCCAGTCACGAACTGCGCACACAGTGCCCGAGTAAAGAGCCTCCCAGATATGCAACAAGTTGAACTGCAGGCTCATCGACTCCTCAGGGTCGATTCGTCCGCTGCCGGCTAGTTCAGCGAGCCGATACTGGGTGGTGGCCAGATAATGCGTTCCGAGTGCGAATCCATGTTTCGCTCGGTCAGCGATCGCATGAACATTGGGGTTAACGGAGGGACCGTTCATAGTGATGTCCGATCTAAATCGATTTGGCTGCAGTGTCCGTGCATCGGCAGTTGTTGATCGTCGCGGGGATCGATTGGGGAGATGTGACTGGTCATCCCGCGTGGATGGATGACGGCAGCGCCATCCCAACTTACGAAATTGAAATCCGGTTGCTCTGGGTCACCCCGTACATGCGTCATGACCTGTCGACCGTCGCTGTAGGTGTTGTCAGCCTCGTCGTCGGTCCATTCGTCGCTACAGCGGCCTCGCACCGCGAACACTGTGCCGTAATACAGTTGCTCCCAGATAGCGATGAGACTGTCCTGCAGGGTCATCGATTCGTCCGGGTCGAGATGTCCGGAGCCGGCCAGTTCCGCAAGGCGGTAGTGCATCTCTGCCAGCAGCTTCGTGCCTGTGGCGTATCCGTGCTTGGCTTCGTCAGCGATGGCGTCCACATCCGGGTTGACCGGCGGCCTTCGTGCCATAGTGATCTCCTTATCATTAGTCTGGCTAACTATGTGGCTTGTCCAGATGCGCTCGTGTCTGAACGCGATGATCTATTTGGGATAAGGGACATCTAGTCGTCACCGTGGTCCCGTTGGAGCCTTCCAGCGTTGTGAGCCAGTTCGCGAAGCCGACGAGTCGCCATGCGATCTCGCTGCGCGACAGCGTCGGTCGATAAGCCGGCCAGCATTCGTTCGTAATGATCTGCATGAAGGGCCTGGTGGCCTGCCTGGGTTGAGGCCCGTATCAAGACGTCTGCCAGCTTGTGCGCATCGTCGGGGTTCATGTCCAGCCATGTCCAGTCACCGCCGGCGCGCCCCCGGGGCTTCTCGTCCCGGATAGCGATACGGACGTAGGAATGATCGCCGGTGTCGTAGTCGATGTCGATCTCAACATCGCGCCTGGGGCCACTGACAAAGACTCCCCCGAAGACATGATCGGTGCGCTGGGCTCGAACAAGCGAGTCAGCTTCGGCGGTGTGGGCCGGGAACTGTTCTTGCATGGGGCTACACGAGGGTTGGATTCCCCTTTGAGAGCGGTCACATGAATCCATTACGTCAATCTCCTCAGTTCCATAGTTCTGTGTCGACCCCGTGGAGAGCACAAGGACTTTTCTGTATTTCTTCTGCGCAACAACAGCTTTGATCGAAGACACGAGAGCCTGCCCTGACCACGTAGTTCGTTCGATCCCATCTATGCAGGTCAGAGTTTGTTACCTCCTAATAGAAAGAGCGGGTTGTGTGGGTGGGGGGTGGAAGGGGTGGATGGTGGTAGTCAAGAGAGGGAGGGAGCCAGTGGAATGTGTTGGAAGGGTGTAGATATGGGACTGAATACCTGTAGGAGGGATGTAGGCTGGGAATCCTTCTTCTTGATTGCAATATCCAGACCACACTCTCCCGCAACCTCTTTCATCGTTCTGTAAAGTAGTTGCTCATCGACATCTGCTACGAGGAACGAATCATGGACGGGTAGCGGACACCGGCCGGTTTCGGAGATCATCCGAATCATGATCTGTATAGCCATGTCCGAGTCTCGACGCATGAATCGTGCACCGCAGTCGGAGTTGAAGTAGCCAGCGCTCTTATAGTGCTTTCGCTCAATAGCTTTCACGACAGTCTTGGCAAAAGGCCTCAGCGTACGTCGATCGCGGCTGACGAGTCCCGCAGCCACTCGTAGGCTGGCGTCTTCACGGAGTTCGTCCGTGATGGCGAGGACCGCCTTGTTCTCGCTGGCGGCATTGAACATGATGTTGACCGCTAACTTGACCAGACTTCGTTCCAGTCCCTCAAGGTCATAGGGATCACCGAGCGCGAGGGTCTCCCCCGCCTCCTGGTAGGCCATCGTGATGTGGAATGCGGAGAAGTCGAGTTCGGCCATGGGGTGAAGATCACCATCGACGAGCAGTCCGAGATCGCCCCTGGACTCGGCCGGCATGTTCTGGAACGAATCGCCGCAGCAGTAAACCCGGCCACCACGATCCAAGGAACCGTTAAAGATTCGGCGCCCGAACGGGATCCAGAGCCTTTCCCCGTGGAACCAGAGTTCCAATGTGGATAAGCTCTTGTTGATCTGTTCGACCTCATGGCGCATGGCCGTGGTCTCGGCGGTTTCCTCGTAGTCGATCTCGCGCTTATCGGCACGATCGCGCAAGACGATCGTTTCGGCATTGGGCTTGATGCCACGAGCCATGCCGGGACGGATAACATCGGCGATGAGATCGCTCAGCTTCTCCGTCCCCCAGACCACCGACTGAAAGCCTTTGTTCCCCGGAAACCAGACTCCTAGAAAATTCGTGACGAGGCCAGAATTTGCCAGTATGTCTATTGCCTTTGTGACGTAGTACCAGCTCCAGTACGGGTCAGCGTCGCGGTAGCGTCTGGGAGTGCGATAGCGATCCTTCCCCCGCGGGTAGTGCACGCCGCCACCGGTCTCGATGTATTCTAGATAGATCGATAGTGCAACGGCCGCAATGGCAAACTTCATCTTCTTGGTTGCGTTCGCCGGTAGGAACGGAGCTAGTGCGGCGACTATCGGCCCGAGCTGAGAATCGCTCCAGCGCAGAATAAGTCGTGCATGTTGACCATAGACGGGGTTGTTGAGCAATGGGTGGATGATGCCCCTCGCGACCAATCTGTCATCGGCAAGATCGCTCATCTATGTTCCTGTGCCGACAGACTGAATTTGAGCGGGCGCATCGACTCCCAGAGCGCGCGAGCTGTCAACGTGCTCATCGCAGTTCGCCCCGTCCGCGCCGGTTCCCGCACGGGCTCTGGCGCCGGCGTAGGTGGGGGGCGGCTTGGCTCCGGGACCGGCTTGCGTATCGGCGTTGCCGGCACCCTAATGACCCGCCGTCGCGGTTTCCCGATATCACCCACCTCGGTTCCTCTCTCCTTGTTCATTGAGTCCGTAGATGTGAGCCATCACGTCGCGGTCGAAGTACCGTCGTGTATCTGGGCTGCTGGCCGCGCACGCGGCGGCCATTTCGGGTTCGTCCTCAGCGCACCACCACGCCACGATCTGCGCCGCGTTGGACTTAACCCCGCTGTCCCCCTCGATGGTTAGGCCATCCAGGCGAATGACCGTCACGATGCGACGCGCGAACCTGGGGTACTGGTGAACCAATTCCGAGATACTCCAGAAGGAGTAGACACCGCAGGAGCATCCCACCGCGGGCACCTGATGGTCGGGGTCGTCGGGATGGAGTGGGCAGCGGCCTATACAGACACCGTTCTCCCAGTGACTGCCACCTTGGACGATGGATACCAGGCGGCGGTTCTTGACGTCGAACGTGCGCAATGCGTGCTCGTCACCAACTTCGATGTCGGTCGGAAGTCCCCACGCCTCATTCATCGTGGTCGCTCCCTTGTGTAGCCCGTGTAGCCCCCGGCGGCAGATATCGCGACCAAGCGTCCTCGAAGTACTCCCGGCGGTATCCCTTCCTGACCGTCGCGCCAATACGCTGGTCACGGTGGGTTTCGCGAATCCCGTAGGTTTGCAGCCGGCGGGCAAGCGTCCTGCCTTCCAGCCGACGCCAGCGCGGATCCCCGCCCGCTAGCTCGGCGAGCAGATCCGCTGTGAAGATCGCCTTGACCTGCCGTTGGTCGAAGATCGCCCTGAGGTCGGCCAACAACTCGATGCCGTCGCTCGGTGTGGCCCTAAATCCGTTGTGGGCTACATGGGCTACAGCTGCCGCGCGGGCTCGTTCCGGCCAGTGCCCACCCGCCAGCTCGGCGACTGATAGCAACGGCTCCCATACGTCGGCGTCGCGATCGTCGACGCCCATCGGAAACACCGGTCGATCTGGTCCGAGAAACTCAAGCGCGTAGCTGTGGACGAGCTCGGCCCAGCTTTGCAATAGCCAGCACACGGGCTCGGCCTCCGCCGCGCTGGTGCGCCGGTTCCACCGGTCAGTTTTCTCGCCTGGCAACCGGCGCTGCATCGGCACCACCAAGCTGCGCGAGCGGATCGTGGCCGGCACATCGTCAATGGCCATTTTCCCGGCGAGCGCCATGGGGCTATAGAGCTGAAATCGCTTGGTGTGCTTGCCTATCTTGCGGACGACCCTTTCGTGTCGGTCGTGACCGGCGTTGATGAGGCGGCGCAGCTCCTCGTTGCGGATCCGCCCGTCCTCGGCAGTGCCGAAAACGGTGTCGAACTCGTCGAACAAGATGGTGGGTCGACCGCCCTTGAACTCCAGCGACTCGTCAATGGAGTGGTAAAGGCCGGCTGGTGTCAGGTCCCCTGCGTGCATGGGTCGCGGCACCAGGTGTTCCGTGACCGTCAAAGCGAGTGTCTTGCCACAGCCTGCCTCCGGCGAGACGAAGATCAGGCGCGGCGTGTGCTCCCAACAGTCCATGAGCCAGGAGTGCGCGCACCACAACGTGTGTGCGTGGCGTGCATGCTCATCCGGGAAGGCGCTGAATCGGGTTGCGAAGGCTTCGACCTGGTCAAGCACGTCTGAGCCCAAATTCGGCACGACATGATAGTCACCTCGATTCAGCAACAAGTACTTGATTTCATCCGCCAGGCTGTTGTAGATCGGGATTGAGTCAGTATTCACGGCAATTTGGCGGCTTTCTGCGCCAGCAACCTTGCTCCAACACCAGAGGCTCCTACACGATCAGCCCAGCGCGGCAAGGCATTCCGCAGCCACACCCGGTATCCGCCCTGCAAGCGGCAGTCGCCGACGGTGGCACGGTATCCGTACATCTCGGCTCCTCGACCAAGCCCCAGAGGCTCACGTCGACTATGCAGTGGCGTACGCGCTCGCCATATCAGTCCGAGGTCATGGGCGAGTTGCGCTTTGTGGTAGCCAGGGGCACCTTCGGAGCTACCCTCCATCAGTGGTTCACCCACCCTGGCGTGGGCCTCTCTAAAGCCAATGACCTCTACGCCATCGTCGCCGTTCCGGTCGTAGATGCTCACTCAGCACCGCCATCGGCCAGGACTTTGCCGAGGAATGCAGCTATGGATTCACCGGAGATGAATGCCCTGCCGCCTATCCGCACGCGTGTCAGTTCGCCGCTAGCTACTAAGCCGTAAACCTTTGAACGGGATACATGACCGAGATAATAGGGTACGTCCGGCATGGATACCAACGCTGGCACTATGAATTCGTCATTCCCAAGTGCAAGGCGGTCTGCGTATGAATGACATTGAAATGCAATGGGTTTCATGACATAAGCATGGATTCCTCTGGACGTCACGCGCAACCTATAGCGTTTTTAGAATGAAACAACAGCGCGGATGTAGTCCGCTGGCCGCCCCGCGTGATCGAGCGCGTCCAGCAAACTTATAGCCGCAATTATGTGATGTAAGTCACGCTGGCTTCGGCGAGGCCTCAGGCAATTTAGAGACCTAGAGACGTGCTCAGACCGTCAACCGCTTTGCGTGCGGTGTCGTCGGAGGTGGCTGCATAGATGTCACCCGTGATGCTCACCGAGCTGTGGCCTAGAAGGTCGGCCACGGCGCGGATGTGCGTGCCGTTCTCCAGCCAAGCGGTCGCAGCGGCGTGCCGAAGGGAGTGAACGCCCACGCCTGCGATCCCGGCCCGGGATGCTGCGGCCTCAATCTCGCGCAACAAGTTGCGAGGCTCAACCGGACGACCGACCTCAGTGCAAAAGACCAAATCGTTTTCTTCCCATACGTTGGCCGCCCTCAGGCGTTCCTCTGCCTGTCGTCTCCTGTGGTTCCTCAGCATCTCGACCACGGCGGACGGCAACGGCACTGTGCGCCGGGAGCGTTCCGTCTTCGGCGTCGAAGTAACCAACCTCTTACCCACCCGCCCGATCGTTGCAGCGACCCTCAATGTGCCGGCCGCAAGGTCTACGTGCTCCCAGCGCAACGCCAGCGCCTCGCCTCTGCGTAGGCCGGTCGCGGCAATCAGAACCAAGGCGACTTGATAGCGCATCCCATCGGCAGCCCTCAGAATTTTCGCTGCGTCGTCGGCAGAAAGGTTTCTCTTCTCTCGCCGCTCAACCCCGGGCCGCTTTACCGTAGCGGCGGGATTTCTGGCCAGCAATCCGTCGCGGACAGCTCCTTCGAGTGCTAGCCGAAGCACCCCGAACGTGCTGCGAATCGTTGAATCGGACAGTGCGCGTACTTGATCGTGCCCACGGGTCTTCGTCCGATCTCGCATGGAAAGAATCAGCGCTTCGACATCAGAAGGCCGAAGCTTGTCGAGAGCTATCGGACCCAACGGGGGGACCTCTAAGTGCTTCCGAGCAAGGTCTGCGTACTGCGCTTTAGTGGACTCCGCTCTGCTGGATGCTGCGAGGGTCGTCGCGCGCCAGTGCGCAAGCCATGACGCGACCGACTGCCGGGCGTCAGCAACGGGGGCGCCATGGTCTATGCGTTGGCGAGCCTCTCTCAGCTTCGCTCGAACAATGGCCGCGGTTGGCCCATAAAAGGACCGTCGCTTCCGCTGGCCGGTAGCCGCATCGACATAGGCGATCCGCGCCTCCCAGGTGCCATTAGCGCGTTGGTAGACGTTGCCCTCGCCATTGGCCCGCTTGCCCATGGACCGAAGGCTACGCCCACTGGTTGGCGTATGCGTTGGCGTACGGCGGGGGCTCAAACAGGAAAGGCGGCCTCGGAACTTTCCGAAAACCGCCTTTGAAGTGGTCTTTCTCTCGTCGGGCTGACAGGATTTGAACCTGCGACCACTTGACCCCCAGTCAAGTGCGCTACCAAGCTGCGCCACAGCCCGCGGCGCTGCCGGGATCGCCGGCAGCAGATCGAAAGCCTACCGCAGCCCCAAC
>WBZP01000506.1_pt1 | contig 52657 bp, 47 predicted proteins | sample 5204301 | NCBI WGS metagenome assembly WBZP01 (sample SAMN12412401, study PRJNA552823) | activated sludge metagenome | isolation source: activated sludge from nitrification reactor of wastewater treatment plant... | place: USA: Pennsylvania | collected 2017
GGGTGGCGCGGTCACGTCGAGTCAGTGCCCCGCTCCACCACGGCCGGTGGGTGGCGCGACACCGGCGAGCACCTCGTCGATGACCGACTCGACGGTCGTGCCGCTGAACTGGGCCTCGGCCTCGAGAAGGATGCGGTGGCCCAGGATCGGGTGGGCCAACAGCTTGACGTCGTCGGGCGTGACGAAGGTGCGGCCCTGCGACGCCGCCCAGGTCTTGGCGCACCGCACGTAGGCCAGCGCCCCACGGGTCGACAGCCCCAGCCGCAGCGCCGGATGGCTGCGGGTGGCCTCGGCGAGGTGGATGACGTAGCCGAGCAGCGCCTCCTCGACGTGCACCTGATCGGCCAGCTCGGCCATCCCGGAAACGACCTGCGCGGTGACCACCGGCTCGACGTCCTTGGAACGGTCCCGTTTGGCGGCCTCGGCGACCACCCGCACCGACGCCGCGAAGTCGGGATAGCCGAGCGAGGTCTTCATGAGGAAGCGGTCCAACTGGGCCTCGGGCAACCGATAGGTGCCGGCCTGCTCGATCGGGTTCTGGGTGGCGATGACCATGAACGGCCGGCCCACCGAGTGCGCCACGCCGTCGACGGTGACCCGGCCCTCCTCCATCACCTCCAGCAGCGCTGACTGGGTCTTCGGGCTAGCCCGGTTGATCTCGTCGGCCAGCACGATCGTCGCGAAGATCGGCCCGGGGTGGAACTCGAAGCGCCTGCTCGCCGGGTCGAAGATGGTCACCCCGGTGACGTCGGAGGGCAACAGGTCGGGCGTGAACTGAATGCGGTTGTGACTGCCCTGCACGCTGTTGGACAGGGCCCGGGCCAGCTGCGTCTTGCCGGTGCCCGGGAAGTCCTCCAGCAGCAGGTGCCCCTCGGACAACAGGCAGGTGAGCGCGAGCCGGGTGACGTGCTCCTTGCCGAGGATGGCCTTCGCGATGTTCGCCACGAGGGAGTCGAAGGTCTGCCGGAACCAGGTGACCTGCTCCTGGGTGATCGGCCCCGTCGTGCTCGGACCCGCGCTGGCGTTGGCGCTCGTCGACATGCTCCGACTGTATGCCGGGCGCCTCCCCCCCGCACACCGTCGCACCGAATCCTGCCGCTCGACCCGTGCACCGTCGCGCAAAAGGGTTGTCCTGGTGCGCATTTCGCGTCATGGGGAGCGGGTGACGACCGGGCAGTGCGGCATACAGGCTCGGGGTCGGCCACGCCACTCCCGCTCGCGTAGCACGTCGAGCATCTCGACCGCGGTCCGGCACGGCGAGTCGAGCACCTCCGCCCAGCCGTAGCGCAACAGCAGCCACGCCGCGCGCGCGGCGGTGTTGCTCTTGGCCCGGTCGGCCACCCGGCGCTGGACCGGGTGATAGAGCTGCCCGTCGAGCTCGACGAGCACCCCGAACTCGCGGAAGCCCCGATCGGCCCGCCGCCCACCCGCCAGCCGCAGCTGCGCCTCCCCCTCGGGCAGGCCGTGGCGGCGCAGCACCCCACGGACGAAGCGGACCTCCAGCGCTCCCTCGCTGCCGGCCGCGGTCTCGGCGAGCATTGCGGCCACGAGGGCCCGCTGTGGATGACGCGACCGCCGGTCCAGCTCGGCGCGCAGCCAGGCCGGCGTCGTGCGGCGCTCGCGCATGCCGCGAAATGCGCATCAGGACCACCATTTCGCGTCACCGGGGGTGGACGCGACGGCTGGGTGGAAAGTCGGGTGGGTGCGGCGCGGATCAACCGGCGGTGGCACACACCACCGTGGAGGCGGGGCTGATCTGCCCGGCCCGCACGACGGCGACGATGGCGCAGACCCGCGCGCCGCCGGCTGCGGCGACCTCATGGCCGGTCGAGGTGAGCGTCGTGGGGGTGGCGGCCTTTGCGGCCTCCTCGGTGGCCCCCACCTGCACCCGGAAGGTGTCGCGTGCCGCGGGCCCCTCGTAGGTCCAGGCGAAGCGCACCGCGCCGGGCACCCCCTGGGCGGTGAGGGCCGGAGCCACGAACACCCCGTCACCGATCGCGCTCGTGTCGGTCGTCGGGGCGACCGTCGAGGGTCGGGGCGTCGGCACCGGACCGGCACCGCCGCCGGCCCGGCTCACGACGACCCACCCGCCGACCCCCACGAGGGCCAGGGCGGCCGCGCCCCCGATCACCTTGGCGAGCATCGAGGTGTCCCGACCCGGCCCGCCCAACACCCGCACCGGACGCACCTGCGTCTCGTCGGCCCCGGGCGTGCCCAGCACAGCCGGCGCGGCGGGGACCGCCCCTGCCGTCGGCGTCGCTGCCGGCGACGCTCCGGGCGACCACGCCCCCGGCGGGGAGCTCTCGGTCGGCCTGGCCTGCGCGGGGGCACGGAAGGCCTCCGGATGCCACTGCGCCGGCTGTTCGGCAATGCCCGGCGGCCCGATGCCCTGCGTGCCGATGCCCGGCGGCCCGACGGCGGCCGGCGTGAGCGCCGACGGGGCGCCGGTGTCGGTCGGGGCGATCGGTGGCACGGCACCGGCCGGCGGCAGCACCGGCGGCGGCGCGGGCGGCATACCGGGTCCTAGAACTGCGCGCGGCGCGGAGGGCGACTGGGGCGCGGCCGGGCCTTGCGCGGCCACCCGCTGCGGGCCCTTGACGTGCGTGTGCTCGGCGGCACTGTCTCCAGCGGTCCCAGCAGACCCGGCGGCTCCGGGTCCGCCCGAGGTGCCGGGAGCAGCGGGCCCGGCGCCGGGGCGTTGCTGCAACAGCGTGGCGCGCCCCCGGTCGTCGAGCACGAGGATCTGGGTGCGCGGCAGCCGCAGCTCCTGCTCGACGGCCTGCAACCCGCGGGCGAATTCCAACGCCGACGCCGGCCGGTGCGCCGGATCCTTGGCCATCGCCTGGGCCAGCAACCGCTCGAGCGAGGCGGGAACGTCCGGGCGACCGGTCGGCGGCACGGGCCGGCTGCGGATTCGCGGCATCAGTCCGTATGCCGTGTTGTCGCCCCCCGGCGTCTCGAACGGGGAACGGCCGGTGAGCAATTGCCACAGCGTCGCGGCGAGGGAGTAGATGTCGGCGCGCTCGTCACCGTCGGTCTCACCGAAGACGACCTCCGGCGCGGCCCACGGCACCGACACCCCCATCTCCTCGCGGCCGCTGAAGCCCCGCTCGCCGGCCAGACCGCGCCCGGCGATGCCGAAGTCGGTCAACCCCGGCGCACCGTACGCGCTGATCAGCACATTGGCGGGCTTGATGTCGCGGTGCACGATCCGGGCCTGATGGGCGGTCTGCACCGCGCTAGCCAGTTGGATGCCGGTGCGCAACACGTCGCCGACCGGGAAGCGCTCGGTGCGCGAGCGCTGCGCGAGGTTGGGGGGTGGGTAGTACTTCATCACGAGATACGGGCGGCCGTCCTCGGCGGTGCCGGCCCGGAAGACCTGCACGATGTAGGGGTGATCGCCGAGCGCAGCCATCGTGTCGGCCTCGTCGAGGAACTCCTGCACCGCCTGCCGGCTCACCGCGTCACTGCCGGCCGGCCGACGTAACACCTTGACCGCGACCGGCATCCGCGGGGATTGCTGTTCGTAGAGATACACGTCGGCGTTGCCGCCCGAGCCGAGCGGTTGCACGTGGACCAGACCGCTGATCCGTGGTGCACCGCTCATCGTCATCACATCTTTCTCATCAACCCGACATCAACTGCTGTCGATCCTGGGGACCACCACTGCGTGGGACTGCGCCTCGCCCGACAGCTTCTCGTCACATCGCCTGTATGCCGCTCACTCCCCCAGCTCGAAGGTGAAGCTCACCTCGTCGGCGAGCGACACCACGGTGCCCGGTTCGATGACCTGCTGGTCGTGCGCCAGCAGTCGCACCGGTGCCCGCCCGGGCAGGGTCACTGTCGTGCCGTTGGTGGTCGCGAGATCGCGCACCATGACGTGCCACCCTTCCAGGATGACCTCGAGGTGGTTGCGGCTGACGTCGCGCAGCGGGCTGGCCACCTTGACGACGTGCGGCCGCGCCGCCACCGGCTGATCCGGGTCGACCTTCGGCGCCCGGCCGAGCAACACACCGCGGTCCAGGGCCACGACGTCACCACTGGACAACCGCAGCACCCCCAGCGGCGGCCGCGGGGTCGAGAAGGGCTCCTGCGCCGGGACGGCCAGCCCACAGGTGCGGCACTGGCCGGCGTGCGGCGGGGTGACGTGTCCGGCCGGGCAGAGCACGGCGAGCACCGACACCCCGCTGACGATCGGCGGCATACCGGCCTCGGCCAGCAAGGCGGCCCGGTCGACGGTGAGATCGAAGGCGTCGGGGTCCTCCGGCTCGGCCCACCCCTCGCTCGGCTGCTCGCGCCCCACCGGCTCGGCCTCCGGCTCCGGCTCCGGCTCTGCCTCGGGCTCGGGCTCGGGCTGACGCTCGGCCTCGGGCTCGGGCTCGGGTTCAGGCTGAGCCTCAGGCTCGGGCTCTGCCGTCGGCTCCGGCTCGAGCAGCAATGGCGGCAACATGTCGGTTCTGACATCGCCGGTGAACACCCATCCCGGCCGACCGACACCGGGGTCGATGGTCGGCAGGACCGGCTCGCTGGGCTCGGGCTCAGCGGGCTCAGGCTCGGGCTCTGCGGGCTCGGGCTCGGGCTCTGCGGGCTCGGGCTCGGGCTCGGGCTCGGTCGATTCGGGTGCCGGGTCCGAAACGGGTGCGGCGTCCTCAGCAGGCACTGCGTCCTCAGCAGGCACGGCGTCGTCAGCAGGCAACGGAAGGGCGGACAGCGGCAGCTCGGCCACGGTCTCATCGCCCGGCACCGGCCAGGCCGGGTCGGACTCACCCGGGTGGACCCAGCCGTAGGTGCCGGTCCAGGTCGGCGAGTCCGGCCCGATCGTCAGGTCCGCCAGCTCAGGCAGCTCGGGGTCGACTGGGGACGGCGCCTCCTCGAAGCCCGCGATGTCGAAGCCCGGGGCAGCGGCTGCCGGTTGGTCCGGGGTGCTCGGGTCCCACTCGGCACCGAGCGACTCCGCGGCATCGACCGACTCCGCTGCCGACTCGGCGTCAGCCTCGGTGGTCGCCCCATCGACGTCAATCCCGTCGACGTCAAACCCATCCGCTTCCACACCCTCCGCATCCGCACCGTCGGCAGAAGGAAGGGCAACAGCCACGACATCCTCGCCCGGGACACCGGCACCCGCATCGACGGCGTCGGGCGCCGCCGGGGGCAATGGCGCGGCATACGGAGTGTGCGGGCGGCCGATGGGAATGGGCGGTGACGCAGGCACCCAGCCCCCGATGGGCATCGGCGGGGGTGGCACGAGCGGTGCGGGCGTGCTGCCCGCCGCCGGGGGCACGGCCGGTGTCGTGGGGGCGGGCTGCTCCCACGGGAGGCGATCGATGATGGCCGGGCCGGGCGCGGGGACGGCATCGGGCCCGCCGCTCCACTGCGGGGCCACCGGAGCCGGTGGGGGTGCGAGCGGGGCGTCCATCGGTGGCGGGGGCTCGTCCATCGGTGGCGGCATCGTCACCGGAAACAGTGGTAGTGGTGCCACCGGCGGTGGGGGTGCGCCCCACATCGGCGGTGGCGGGGGCGGCCCGGTCCCGGCCGAAGGCGGTGGGGGCGGTGGCGGGGGCGGCGGCGCGGGGGTCACCTCGGTGTGCGGTGGCAGCGTGGGTGCCACGGGGAGCTCCAGACCGGCGCCGGACGGCATGGCACCGAAGGCCGCCTCGGGGGCGGCCGGTGCCTCAGGCAGCTGGGGCGGGGCGGGCACCGCGGCTGCGGCGGGTGCACCTATCGCATGAGGCGGCGGCATACCCGGTGGTGGCGGCGGAGGCGGCGGCATGGCCGGGGGTGGCGGAGGCGGCGGCATGGCCGGGGGTGGCGGAGGCGGCGGCATGGCCGGGGGCGGCGGAGGCGGCGAGACGGGGGGCGGAGGTGGGGCAGCAGGCGAAGGGGGCGCGGGCGGCATACCGACCGATGGCGCAGCCAACCCGACGGCGCCGCCATCGGCGACGCCGACCAGCAGGGCCACACCCACCGCGTCGTCGAGCACGACGTCGGCCCACCCCAACTCCGGCGACGGGCGGATCTCGCGCTGTCGGCCGCCGACGAGCACCTCGGCCCGGGCTGCCCTGGCCACGACGATGCGCACGGCGCCGGTGGCGGAGATGGCTGCGGCCGCGCACGACGGCGGACCGCCCGAGCGTCCGAGCACGAGCAGGGCGTCGTCGAACCGCCCACTTCCCACGGCGGCGTGCAGGTGCGGCAGTCGCTCGTCGGTGTCGGCGATCTCGGCCAGCACCGCCAGCGACGGGCCGGTCAGCAGCCGCCAGCCCGGCGGAACCGTGGGGGCGTGCAGCGACGGCATAGTCACGCCCGGTCTCCTGGCTGGCTTTCGCGGGGCACGGTGTCCTCATCGACGTCGGCGGCCGGGTAGTCGGCCAGCTCCACGACGACGACCGTGACGTTGTCCCGCCCACCGCGGTCGACGGCGCGGTTCACCAGGGTCTGTGCGGTGAGCTGCGGGTCGGCGCCGATGGCGAGGATCGCAGCGATCTCGGGGTCCTCGACCTCGTTGGTCAACCCGTCGGAGCACACGACGAAGCGCTCCCCCGGGCACGGCGGGAAGACCCAGGTGTCGACGGCCGGCAGCAGGTCGCGCCCGAGCGAGCGGGTCACGGTATGCCGCAGCGGGTGCACCTTGGCCTGCTCGGCCGTGAGGTAGCCGGCGTCGACCAGCTCCTGCACCTCGGAATGGTCGACGGTCACCTGCGCGAGCGAGCCGTCGATGAACCGGTAGACCCGCGAGTCACCGAGGTTGAACACCGCCCAGTGCTGGGTGCCGCCGACGACGACGAGGGCGACCCCGGTGACCGTCGTGGCCATGCCATGCTGTTGCGGGTCGAGAGCGGCCGAGCGCAGGATCCGATCGTTGGCCTCCTGCACCTGGGCGACGATGTCGGCGACCGCGAGGTCGGTGCGCTGGGCCAGTTCGCCCAGGGCCTGCACGGTGAGGCCGCTGGCCACCTCTCCGGCCGCGTGCCCGCCCATGCCGTCGGCGACGACGAACATCGACCCGCGCGCGAAGACGCCGTCCTCGTTGTGATCCCGCACGCACCCCACGTCGGTCGCCACTCCGACGCGAACGGCCAGTCCAGTGCTCATCGGCGCCTCCCTTCTCCGACCCGAAGCGTATGCCGTGTGGCCACCTCCGGGCAGCCGACGACGATCCCGCCTGCTCTCGTCGGCGATCCGTGTGTCCATCGACGATCCCCCAGCGGCTTGCCGAGGTCGCGCCGGCACCGGCGGCCGCGGTCTGATCCGCTCAGGGGGCTTCGTGCAGCAGCGCGAGCACGAGACCCACGGCCACTGCACCGATCGGCACCCAGGGCATCCGGGCCCACGCCGAACGCGGCGATCGACTCGATCGACCGGGACCGAGCAGACCCCGCCAGGCCCGTTCGAGCAGCATCCCTCCTGCGGCGAGGGCCACGACGCCGCTGAGCCGCGCCAGTTGCCCGGTGCTCACCGCCAGCAAGCCGACCACGACGACGAGGAATCCCAGCAGCACCGCTCCCGCTGCCGGCAGCCAGCCGAGGCTCGGTGCCCGGCGACGTTCCTGCTGTGCTGCCCGTTCGAGTTCCCGCCGCGCGGCCCGGGTGAGCAACGGTGCCATCTGCGGCGCCGCGTCCCTCGACGGCTCGACGCACGGCGCTTCTGGAATCACCGGTGCGTAGACCAGCGGCTCAGGGCTCGGCAGTTCAGGGCTCGGCAGTTCAGGGCTCAGCAGTTCAGGGCTCATCAATGGCGCATCCGGCTGGGTCGCGGCCAGGGTCGGCGGCTGGGTCGCGGGCAGGGCCGGAGGCGTGGCCGGCAGCGCTGCGGGCCCATCGTCCCCGGCGACGACCACGATTGCTTCGTCCTTACCCCTGCGGCGCTGCCCGAGGGCGCGCCGCAGCGACAACGGCCCAGCGGGCACGCCAGGAGCCGCCTCGTCGGCATTCGGGGCATGCCGGGGGACGTACGGTTGCGCCGGTTGCCAGCCCATCTGTTCCCGCACCAATCGATCCACTTCACGCACGACCCGGCGGGCCGGCGCGACACTCACGGACAAGCCCGGCGGCACGCCCCGCGACGGGCCGGGCGATGCGTCGGTGGCCACGTCGGGTGGCCGGCCGGATGTTGGGTCACCGATAACCGGTGGGAGCCCGGTCAGCAGGCCCGGCGGCAGCCCGGGCCCCATGCCGGCGGCCAAGCCCAGATCGTCCATCGTGTTCCCCCTCGTGCGTGCCCGCTGTGCTCCGTGCGACATCACGCCGTGTCGCAATGGAGAGCAACCACCCTGCCCACGCATGAGGCTCGGCCGCAGGGCTGAGCTGACCCAGCCAGCGGTCACTCGACGCCAAGGGGGCGGCAGACCTAGGGCAAGTGGTCGCTCGACCCCCCAATCGGGCCACTCATCACCCATGATCGTCGAGCACCCCAGAAGTGTTACCGGACCCCGCGGGGCGCGCCGATGTGCCGATCAGCGCGGTTCGGCTTGACATCCTGGTGACCGAATCCCATGGGTGGCCGGCGCTCAGCGGCCCGCGCTCAGCGGCCCGCGCTCAGCGGCCCGCGCTCAGTGGCTCAGGCCCCGCCGCGCTCGGCCCACCAGCGCCGCAGCCGACGCTCGGCCTCCTGCGGCCCGAGCAGACCCTCGTCGAGGCGCAACGCAAGGAGGAACTGATACGCCTGCCCGAGCACCGGGCCCGGCGGGATGCCGAGCACCCGACCGATCTCGTGGCCGTCGAGCTCGGGGCGCACGGCGGCCAACTCCTCCTGCTCGGCGAGCCGGGCGATCCGGATCTCCAGATCGTCGTAGGTGCGCGCCAACCGGGCCGCCTTGCGTGGGTTGCGGGTGGTGCAGTCCGAGCGGGTCAGCAGGTGCAGCCGCCCGAGCAACGGGCCGGCATCGGTGACATAGCGACGCACGGCCGAGTCGGTCCACTGCCCGTCGCCGTAGCCGTGGAAGCGCAGGTGCATCTCGACCAGCCGTGCCACGTCACGCACGGTCTCCTTGTCGAAGCGCATCGCGGTGAGTCGCTTCTTCACCAGGCGTGCGCCGACGAGCTCGTGATGGTGGAAGCTCACCCCCCCACCGGGCTCGAACCGGCGGGTCGCCGGCTTGCCGATGTCGTGCAGCAGAGCGGCCAGACGCAGCACGAGATCCGGACCTGACCCGACCGGGTATGCCGCGCTGGGCCCGGGGCGCCCTTCGAGGGCGATGGCCTGCTCCAGGACGATGAGTGAGTGCTCGTAGACGTCCTTGTGCCGGTGATGTTCGTCGACCTCCAGCTGCAACGCGGGCAGCTCGGGAAGGAAGACGTCGGCCAGGCCGGTGTCCACGAGCAGGCGCAGCCCCTCGCGGGGGTGCGGGCAGGACAGCAGTTTGGTGAACTCGTCGCGGATCCGCTCGGCCGACACCATCGCCAGAGTGCCGGCCTGCGCGGTCATCGCCGCCGACACGTCGGCGTCGGCGCGCAGCCCGAGCTGGGCGGTGAAACGAGCGGCCCGCAGCATCCGCAACGGGTCGTCGGCGAAGGATTCCCGGGCCGTCGCCGGGGTGCGCAACCGACGGGCCGCGAGGTCGGCCAGCCCGTCGTGCTCGTCGACGAACTCCAGACCCGGCAGCCGCAGCGCCATGGCATTGACGGTGAAGTCGCGCCGCACGAGGTCCTCGCCCAACGACCGGCCGAACGACACCGTGGGCTTGCGGGTCTCCCGGTCGTAGGCATCGGTGCGATAGGTCGTGATCTCGATGATCGCGTCACCTCTGCGCAGGCCGATGGTGCCGAAGGCCCGGCCGATCTCCCAGTGCACGTCGGCCCAGCCCCGGATCACCCCGAGGATCTCGTCGGGGGTCGCGTCGGTGGTGAAGTCGAGGTCCGGTGAGGTGCGCCCGAGGAAGGCGTCGCGCACCGGGCCGCCGACGAGGGCCAGCTCGTGCCCGGCCGCGCCGAAACGCTCACCCAGGGCGGTGAGCAGACCCAGTCGCGGCGCGAGGGCGGCCAGGGCGGCCTGCAGGAGTGGTGCGGTCGACACGACGGGTCAGCCTAATGCGGCGCGCCTTCGGCGTGGCGGGCCCATCCACAAGTGCTCGTTACAGTAAAGGGTGTGACCGACGGCGCCGTTCCACCGACTCCGGGTCAGGCCAGGCGCCTGCCCGCGGTGGAGGAGCGCTCCGCCGGTGGGGTCATCATCGACGTCCATGAGGGCGCCGCCCGGATCGCGGTGATCGCCCGGCGCAACCGCGCCGGACGGATCGACTGGTGCCTGCCCAAAGGACACATCGAGCCGGGCGAGACGCTGCCCGAGACGGCCGCCCGGGAGGTCGCCGAGGAGACCGGCATCATCGGCCGCGTGCTCGCCGAACTCGGCACGATCGACTACTGGTTCGCCACCGCCGACAAACGCGTGCACAAATTCGTCCATCACTTCCTGCTCGAGGCAACCGGCGGCGAATTGACGATCGACAACGACCCCGACCAGGAAGCCATCGACGTCGCCTGGTTCCCGCTCGACGAGGTGCACCAGCATCTGACCTTCCCCAACGAACGGCGCATCGCCCGGATGGCCTGGGAGCGTCTGGCGGGCACGGCGTGATCCGGGCCGCGCGCCCACACCGGCCCTGGGCGCGCCGGCGTGCGCTCGTGGGTCTGGCGGTCGCCGTGGGGTCGATCCTCGGCCCGGCGCTGCTCCCGGTCGGCTCGGTCGGCCCCGGTATGCCGCGTGCAAGCGCCGCTGGACTCCCTGCCACTGGACTCCCTGCCGCTGGACTCCCTGCCGCTGGGCGCTCCGCCGCCGACCAGGCGACCGCGACGAGCATCGTCCTCACGGCGGTCACCCCCGCCGTCGCGACCCCTGGGCAGCCCGTCCTGATCACCGGGAGCATCGCGCCGTTACCCGGTCGCCATTATGTCGACCCGACCGTGCGGGTGATCCGCACCCGGGCGCTGACCAGCCGCGCCGACGTGCAGGCCTGGTCCGAGCAGAGCGGTCCGACCGGTCCGGTCAACGGTACCGAGGTGGCCCGGGTCGTCGTGCCGGGCACGGTCGCTGCCGGTGGTCGGCTGCCCTTCCGGATCGCCGTGCCCGCCGACGCATTCCGCCAACGGGCCGCGGTCGCCGCGGTGCCCATCGCCCTGCAACTCAACGACGCGTCCGGGTCCACCGGTGGTGGGATCGAGGCGCTGCACACCTTCATCGGCTGGCAACGCACCCCGGAATACACCCCCCTGGCCGTCTCCTGGCTGGTGCCGCTGACCGTCGACCCCGACCCTGCCCTGAATGCCGCGGACCCCGCCACTCGGATCTCGGCCTGGACCAGCCTGCTCAGCGAGGCCGGGCGACCGGCTCGATCACTGCGTGCGGTGCAGGGGCGGCCGATCGACCTCGCCATCGACCCGGCCCTCTTCGGCGGGGGCAGCCCACCCGCCGACCGCCCCGGTGGCTCCGCGACGGCGGCCACCCCTGCGGCGCCCACCCCCGCCGCCGCCACGGCGACTCCCGCCAGCCCGGGCCCAACGCCCCCGACCACGGGCGGACCGACCCCCAGCCCCGGCCCGACGCCCCCGGTGTCCGGCGACCCGTCGGATCCGGTCGCCGTGGCCCGGGAGGCGTTCGCCCGCGCCGTCACCACTGCCTCGGTCGGCCGACAGGTGCTCGCCCTCCCGTATGCCGATCCCGACCTCGCAGCCCTCGCCACCGTGCTGAGCCGGGCACCGCTTCCCGCACCGGCGCCCAGTGTGACCGTCCCGACCGCCGGCGTGCCGACCGTCGGGACACCCGTGCCGAGCCCCAGCACCCCGGCGTCCGGCACCGGGGGCGGCCCGTCGAACCCGGACGCGGCACGCACCGCGCTCGGGCTCGTTACCGACCTGCTGCGCGCCCCCGATCACCTCGCCGATCGGTTGCAGCGCTCCGTCGTGACCGGTGTCGCCTGGCCCGCCGACGGCGCCCTGCCGGCGGGACGCGAACTGGCGTTGCGCGCGGCATACGGGCCGGGTCTGCAGACCATCCTGGCCGGTCAGCGAGCCACCGGCAGCACCGACGCCACCCCGACCGCCCCGGCGACCGGGCCGGCCGGCACCGCCGTGCTGCGCTGGGACGACCGGCTCAGCGAGCTCTTCGCGGCAGCCGCGCTCGGGCCGGCGGACGCGGCGCTGGCCGCCCAGGAGTTCGTCGCCGAGAGCGTGACGCTGCTCCTGGAACGTCCGTCGACCGCCCGCTCGGTGCTCGTCGTGGCCCCCCGTGGGCTGAGCGTCGACCCCGGCTCGTGGGGCTCGTTCCTCGACGTCGTCACCGCCCTGCCCTGGCTGCGGGCGATCCCCGTCACCCAGGCCGCGACGATCGGTTCGGGGCCGCGGGCAGTGCTGCCCAGCAGCGTGCCCACCCCCGACCCGGCGGCCGACCCGTCGGATTCGATCCCCCCGAGCCCGGTGTCCGCTGCGGTCGTCGACACCCTCGTGGCCCACCGTGCGGCATTGGCCGATCTTGCCCAGGTGTTGCCGACCCGCACCCGGCTCGCCGCGCCGTGGACGGATCTGTCGACGCAACTGGTCTCCACCCGGTGGCGGGGGGCCGGCGATCGACATGCCGCCACCCTGCAGCTGCTCACCACGGGCGTCGGCCGGCTCGGGCAGGGGCTCACGGTCAGCCCGCAAACGACCAACTTCCTCGCCGACGAGGGGGTGTTGCTCGTCACCGTCGTCAACGATCTCGACGAACCGGTGAGCGGGCTGCGGCTGGTGCTCACACCCGGCAATGCCCGGATGCGGGTGGTCGAGACCCCCGCCTCGGTGGACATCGAGGCCCGCAGCAAGGCCAGCGTGCCGGTGCGGTTAGCCGCCGTCGCCCAGGGGGTGGTGCCCTTCTCGGCGTTGCTGACGACCCGAACGGGGGCCCCGGTCGGCGTGGCCGGCACGATCGAGGTGCGCGCTGCGCCCCCGGGGGCCTGGCTCTACGTCGCCTTCGGCGGGGCGCTCGGAGTGATCCTGGTCGTCGGCGTGGTGCGCAGCCTGCGCCGACCCTCGAAGGTGCAGACCGACATCGCCCTCGACCCGGTCGAGCCGACCCCCGAACCGCCGTGGCCACCCCCGCTCGACCCCACGTGATCCACCACACCGGATGCACCACGCCAGGTCCACACGCCAGGACCACGACACCGGTCCGCCACACGGGAGTCGCGAGCCCTGCCGCATAGGATGGCGGGCAGTCAGCAGCAGGACCGCCGACCGGCGCACGTCACAAGGAGGAGGGGAGCCGTGACCGACCCCAGTCGGCTAGCCCCCGGAGACTCGCTCGACGGACGCTACACCCTGCTCGAGTCGGCCGGATCCGGGCCGGCCTGGTCGAGATGGCTCGCCGACGACGCCGTCCTGGGGCGCCGGGTCGTCGTCATGTGCGTCACCGCCGAGGGCCCGGCCGGGCTCGCCGCCCTCGACGCCGCGCGCCGGGCTGCGGGCATCGACGAGCCGCGACTCGTGCGGGTGCTCGACGCCGGGCAGAGCCACGACCTGGCGTTCGTCGTGGAGGAACCCCTCGACCAGGCCCGTTCCCTGACCGAGGTGCTGACCGAGCGCCCGCTGCCCGCCGAGGAGACCCGGCGGGTGATCGGCGAGATCGCGAGCACCCTGGCGGTCGCCGGTGGCCGCGGGCTGCACCACCTCGCCCTCACGCCCGACAGCATCTGGCTGACCGAGGAGGGGGCCGTGAAGGTCCGCGGGCTGGCCACCGAGGCCGCCCTGCTCGGCCGCGACGAGACCACCGAACAGCCCGCCCGCGCCGATGCGTCCGCGGTGCTCCGGCTCGCGTATGCCGCGCTCACCGGCCACTGGCCGGCCCCCGGGGACCCTCGTCCCGAGGTGAGCGCGCCAGAGCACGGGGTGAGCGGGCCAGAGCACGAGGTGAGCGGGCCGGGGCTCGAGGTGAGCGGGCCGCAGCACGAGTCGGCGGCGGGTGTCGATCCCGCCCCCGCGCACCGTGACGGGCCGCCGGCCACGCTCCCTGCGGCTCCGACCGAGGACGGTTATCCGGTGGCCCCGTCGGCGCTGGTCCCCGGCGTGTCGCAAGAGTTCGACGACCTTGTCGCCGCCGTCACCCGGCCGGTCGAGTCGGCCGCCCAGCCGGCGCTGGACCCCCCGGACTCCCCCGCGGTCATCGCGGCCCGCCTGCGGCCCTGGACCCCGATGCCGCTCGTCGACTACCGCCCGTCGACGCCGAGCGACGAGCCGGCGGCGGCGACCGACCCGGTCGAGCCGTCCGGCCCGGCATCCGACCCGCCGGTCGCGGCCGAGCCGATGGCGGCCACCGAAGCACTGCCCACCCAGGTCACCGAGACGGCCGGGTCCGGCGGGGTGGTCGGGCCAGGCCCTGAGCCGGTCGAGCCGGCTGTCGGGCCCACCGAGCCGGTCGAGCCGGCTGTCGGGCCCACCGAGCCGGTCGAGCCCCCGGTGGCCGGCACTCCCCTGGCGGACGACCCGCCGGCGGCCCCGCTCGCGGAAGTCGCGGCATACCGGCCGGCGCCAGCCGCACCCGCACCGGAGGCCCCGCCGGCCGAGCAGTTCGAGCGGACGCAGACCGACGCCAGGCTCTCTGAGGTGCTCGTCGAGACCGACGCACCGCTCGAACCCCCGGCCCCGCTCATGCCGGGGCAGATGCGCGACCCAGGTCGGCCGGATCCTCGGGCGGCGTTGGGACTGGTCGCCCTGCTCGTGATCGCTTTCGCGGTGCTGGGCGCTTGGGGGCTGCCGCGGCTGTCCGGCATCGACCTCACGGCCAGCGGCGGCAAGAAGAGCACCACGGCCAGCGCCACGGGCACAGGCACGGGCACGGTGGCGCCAGCGGGAGACGCGGGCGCGCTCACCCCCGTGGCAATCCTGCAGGGGGCCAGCTTCGAGCCCGACGGCGACGGGCAGGTGGCCTCCCGATCCGCGGCGTCGGCGTGGGACGGCAACCCGGCGACGCTCTGGCGATCCAACAAGTGGTACGGCTCGGAGGATTTCGGCGGGCTCAGTCGGCAGGGTTACGGCCTGATCGCCGACCTCGGCCAGGTCACGCCGGTCAAGCGCGTGACGGTCACCCTGCCGGCCGCACAGGACATCACCGTCTACGTCGCCAACCAGGCCGGCCTCGATCAGGCCACCAAGATCGGCGAGAGCGCGGGCAAGTCCGGCGAGTTGGTCTTCACCGTTCCGCCGGGCACTCCGGCCAACGGCCAACTGGTCATCGTCATAGTGACGAAATTGGGTCCGGACGGTGCGGGCAAGTTCCGCGCCATGGTGAGCGAGCTGCAGGTGGCCAAGTGACCGGCTCGATGACCAGCTTGGCCGACCGCACCGACGCCGAGCTCCTGGCCGCCCATTGCGCCGGTGATCAGGACGCGTTCGGTGAGATCTTCCGCCGGCACAAGGACCGCATGTGGGCCGTCGCGGTGCGCACCTGTGGCGACCGGGAGATGGCTTCTGACTGCCTCCAGGAGGCGTTCATCGCGGCATACCGCCGAGCGGCGTCTTTCCGGGGCGAGGCCGCGGTGACGACCTGGCTGCATCGGATCGTCGTCAACGCCTGCCTCGATCGGCTGCGCCGGTCCCGCCCGACCGCACCGCTGCCCGAGTACGACCTGACCGACGGGCGTGACGAGCATGCCTCCACGGTCACTCGCCTCGACGTGCGAGAGGCGCTGAGCCGGTTGCCCGAGGGTCAGCGGCTGGCCCTGGTGCTCGTGGACATGCACGGTATGCCGGTCGCGGAGGCCGCCGAGGTGCTCGGGGTGGCCGAGGGCACGATCAAGTCACGGTGCTCCCGCGGCCGGGCCGCGCTGGCGGAGTTGCTCGGGCTCACGCCACTGTGACCAACTGCGCGGAACCGATCGCTCGGCCGCCGCGTCACAGACCCATAGGTGTCCTGTGCGGACAGCGGCACCGTCGTCACCCGCACGGGGAGGGTGGCCCGGCAGATCGGCACGGGCGTGTGTGTATTCGCCCCGACAGGTGAGGAGATGAGGGTGGTCAACGGTCCCGGCGACGACCTCGACCCGACCGGCGTTCGCGCGTTGCTGGCGGCACTGCCCGATCCCGGGCCGATGCCCGAGCAGCTGGCGGCCCGGATCCAGGCCGCACTGCACACGCAGGGTCACCCCGACGACCTCGACGACGGCGCCGAGGAGCTCGAAGTCGCCCTCGGTATGCCGCCGGTGACCCTCTACGACGACGACCCCACCGAGGCCGGCTCCGATCCGCTCGGGGCTCTGGGCGCGCCGCGCCCGGCGTCGGTCAGCGAACTGCGCAGTCGCCGGGCGCGGCGCTGGCCGGTGCTCGGCGCGGCCGCGGCGACGGTCGCCGCTCTCGCCATCGGTGGCGCCCTCCTCGCCGGTAACAACCGTGGTGGCGGGCTCAGCGCGAGCGTGGCCCCGGGGTCGGTGAAGGTGACGTCGCCGAGCCCGATGCCGTCGGCCAACCCGACCCAGAAGGTGCAGATCCAGACAAGCACGCGCTCCTACACCTCGGCCGACCTCACCGCGCAGGCGCAGAGCCTGCTCGATCCGACCGTGCCGGCCGCGACCCCGGTCGGCTCCGGGCTCGGCCCGATCGGCACGCCGGAAGGGCTCGCGGCCTGTGTGGCGACCCTCGGTGAGGACGACGCCGACAGCATCACCGCCGATCTCGCCGTCTTCGACGGCCAGCCCGCGGTGATCATCGTCGCGGTCAAGGACGGACTCAAGCAGGTGTACGTCGTCGCGCGCGATTGCGGCAAGGGCGACCCGGGCATCCTCCAGGAGGGCACCCCGCTCAACTGACCCCGGCGCGCCACGGACCCGGTCGGGAATGCCGGGGCGCCCTCGGGTGGTTGCCTCAGCGTCATCGGCCGGTCGGTCGCGGCGGGTATGTTGGAGCTGTCGGCGCCATGGTGCGCCCGTGGGCGCCCGGCACGCGGTCGCCGCACCGCCCCGATGCTGCAGGAACGCCGCATACGACGCTGGAGAGACCCGACATGCCCGACGCACCCGAGCCCACCCCGACGTCCGACGTCCGCGAGGTGATCATCATCGGCTCCGGCCCGGCCGGCTATACCGCTGCGGTGTATGCCGCGCGCGCCGACCTGCGCCCGCTGCTCTTCGAGGGGTCGGTCACCGCAGGTGGGGCGCTGATGAACACGACCGAGGTGGAGAACTTCCCTGGCTTCGAGAACGGCATCATGGGCCCGGACCTCATGTTCGCGATGCGCGGGCAGGCCGAGCGTTTCGGCACGGAGTTCATCACCGACGACGTGGTGTCCGTCGAGCTCACCGGTGACGTCAAGACGGTGACCGACGGGGCCGGCGATACGCATCGGGCCAAGGCGGTCATCCTCGCGATGGGGTCGGCCTACCGGGAGCTCGGTCTGCCCGACGAGAAGCGGCTCTCTGGGCGCGGGGTGTCCTGGTGTGCGACCTGTGACGGCTTCTTCTTCCGGGACCAGGACATCGTCGTCGTCGGCGGCGGCGACTCGGCCGTCGAGGAGGCGACCTTCCTGACGAAGTTCGCCAGGTCGGTAACCATCGTGCACCGTCGTGACCAGTTGCGGGCCAGCAAGATCATGGCCGCCCGAGCCCATGCCAACGACAAGATCCGGTTCGCGTGGAACTCCACCGTCGCCGCCATCCACGGCCAGGACAAGGTCACCGGCGTCACCCTGACCGACACGATCACCGGCGCCCAGTCCGAGCTGCCGGTCACCGGCGTCTTCGTCGCGATCGGGCACGACCCGCGCAACGAGTTGATCCAGGGGGTCATCGACCTCGACGAGGCTGGCTATGTCGTATGCGACGGCCGTTCGACACGCACCAACGTGCCCGGGGTCTTCGCCTGTGGCGACCTCGTCGACCACACCTACCGGCAGGCCATCACCGCCGCCGGATCCGGTTGTGCCGCAGCGCTGGACGCCCAGCATCACCTCGAGTCCACGGCCTGACCGACCACTCGTCCCACCGCCCGCCCACCATCTCGAAAGGACCCCACCATGGGCACCATCCCGGTTGCCACCGACGAAACCTTCGACAGTGACGTGCTCGCCAACACGAAGCCGGTGCTCGTGGACTTCTGGGCCGCATGGTGCGGGCCGTGCAAGCAGATCGCGCCGATCCTCGAAGAGATCTACGCCGAGCACAGCGACCGGCTCGAGATCCGCAAACTCGACACCGACGCCAACCCCGGAGTGACCGCGCGCTACGGCGTCATCAGCATCCCGACACTCAACGTCTACGTCGGCGGCCAGGTCGTCAAGACGATCGTGGGCGCCAAGCCCAAGCGACTGCTGCTGCGCGAGCTGCAGGAGTACCTCGGCGGTTGACCGGTTGGCCGACCCGGCCGGGTCTCCCCGGCCGGTGACGGTCATCGACGATGCGATCGTACTTATCCTCAGCTCGACGAGATCCCATCAGCCGGAGGTGCGCGGTGCGGTGCCGACCGGCTGGCGCCCCAGCCCGCGCACCGGGGCGAAGAGCCGCTCGACGGCCTGTTCGACGTCCTCGCGCCAGGCCAGGGCGGTGCGCAGGTCCAGTCTCAGCCGTGGGTATGCCGCGTGCTCCCGCACGGTGTGGAAACCGACCGCGGTGAGGAAGTCCACCGGCAGCAGGCAGGGCTCGTTCGGTGCGCCGGCGCCGAAGGCCTCCATCGCCCGGTAGCCGCGACGCAACGCGTGCTTGGCCGCCGACTGCACGAGCACCCGGCCGAGGCCTTGACCGGCATACCGGGGATCGATCCGCGCGGTGACCAGCAGCACGGCGTCCTCCGCTGCAGGGGCGGTGGGGAAGGCCAGGGAGCGGGGCACGAAGCCGGCCGGGGCGTAGGTGAGGTAGCCGGCCGGGCTGCCGTCGACATAGGCGACCCGCCCAGGGCTGCCCCACTCGAGCAACACGTTGGTCAGCCACCCGCTCTTGTCCTGCGCGGCGTCGCGCCCCGCCACACCGGCCGCCGCCGGGGTCAGCTCCCAGAACGTGCAGGCCGAGCACGGCTCGGGCAGATCGGCGAGCCGATCGACGGTCAGCGGACACACCTCGCGCCCGCCCCGGCGGGAACGGCGTGGCTGGCTCTCCGACACGGTGGCGCTATCCGGAGGCCGACCCGGACTGGTCGCGGTGCGAGTCCTCGACGCCCATGACGGCGAGGATCCGGTTCAGGTCCTCGACCGAGGCGAACTCGAGGACGAGCTTGCCGCGCCGTTGCCCCAGGCTCAGCGCCACCCGGGTCTCGAAACGGTCGGACAGCCGCGCGGCGAGCTCCTCCAACTGTGGGCGCCGCGCACCCGGACGGGGCTTGCGGGGCTTCGCCTGGCCGGTCACCCCGAGCGCGACGATCTCCTCGGCGCTGCGCACCGATAGACCTTCCGCGACGACCCGCTGGGCGAGCCGCTCCATCGCCCCCGCGTCCTCCAGGCCCAGCAGCGCCCGGGCATGCCCGGCGCTCAACACCCCCGCGGCGACCCGCCGTTGCACCAGCGGTGGGAGGCGCAGCAGCCGGAGCGTGTTGGTCACCTGTGGCCGGGATCGCCCGATGCGAGTGGCCAGCTCCTCCTGCGAGCAGCCGAAGTCGTCCAACAACTGCCGGTATGCCGCGGCCTCCTCCAGGGGGTTGAGCTGGCTGCGGTGCAGGTTCTCCAGCAGCGCGTCACGGAGCAGGTCCTCGTCGGCGGTCGTGCGGATGATCGCCGGCACCGTGGCCAGACCCGCCTCCCGTGCCGCGCGCCACCGCCGCTCGCCCATGACCAGCTCGAAGCGCACCGCGTCGTCGCTCGCCGGCGCCTCATCGTGAGTGGGTCCCCCGTCGGTGGCGCCGCCGCTGGCCCGGCCGGAGGCGCCGGGGCCGTCATCCCGGTCGGTCGGGGCCAGGGGGCGCACGACGACCGGCTGAAGGATGCCGATCTCGCGCACGGAGTGCACCAACTCGGCCAACTCGTCGGCGTCGAAGACCGTGCGCGGTTGTCGGGGGCTGGGTCGGATGGCGGCCACCGGCAGCTCCGCGAACCGAGCACCGGGCACCGGCAGCAGTCCGTCCGGGTCGGGCCCCACGGCGCCAGCGGCACCGTCGGCGGCAGCCTCGGCAGCGTCGGGCACCTCGGGTGCGGCGGCGGACTCTTCTCCGGGTGGGGTCTCACCGTGCTGCGGTGGGCCACCGGGCGCACTGCCGTGCGGCTCGGCCTCGCCCGAGTCGGGGGCGTCCGCGGCCGGCGCACGAGGGAAGAAGACGTCGACCGGCCGATCCGCCGAACTCGTCGGGATGAGGGCCCCGAGGCCGCGACCGAGGGCGCGTCGCTTCTCGTTCACGTCGGGTCTCCATCGTCGGGTCGCGACCGTGCGTGCCCAGGCGTCGCGCCCTGCTGAGCGAGCTGGGTGGCCGCTTCGAGGTAGGCGAGGGCCCCGCTGTTAAGCGGGTCGTACGTCATCACCGTCTCGCCGAAGCTGGGCGCCTCCGATACTCGCACCGACCGGGGGATCGTCGTGCGAAGCGTCTGCTCCGGGAAGTGCGCTCGCACGTCGTCGGCCACCTGGGCCGACAGACGGGTGCGGCCGTCGAACATCGTGAGCAGGATCGTCGACACCCGCAGTGCCGGGTTGAGGTGGGTGCGGATCAGGTCGACGTTCTTGAGCAGCTGACTCAAACCTTCCAGGGCGTAGTACTCGCACTGGATCGGGATGAGCACTTCCTGCGCCGCGACCAGCGCGTTGACGGTCAGCAGGCCAAGGCTGGGCGGGCAGTCGATGAGGACGTAGTCGTATGCCGCGGGGGCCCCGCTGGCCCCTGCTGTATCGCCGCCTGCGGCGCTCGTCGCATCGTTCGACGCCGCAGTGAGATGGGCCCGCAAGGCCCGGTCAAGGCGGTTCTCCCGGGCCACCATGGCGACGAGTTCGATCTCGGCGCCGGCCAGGTCGATCGTCGATGGAGCGCACCACAGGCCGGGCACGGTCGGGCATTCCTGCACGACGTCCCGCAGGGGTATGCCGTCCACGAGCACGTCGTAGACGGATCGCACGCCGGAGTGGTGCTCCACGCCGAGTGCGGTACCGGCATTGCCCTGCGGGTCCAGGTCGATGACCAGCACGGTAAGCCCGGCCTGCGCGAGGGCGGCGGCAAGATTCACCGTCGTCGTCGTCTTGCCGACCCCACCCTTCTGGTTAGCCACGGTGATGACGCGGGGGTGTTCCGGCTTCGGCAGCGGCTGCCCCGCCAGGGCCAGTCGGCGCCGCGTATCGACGACGAGCGCAGCCGCCAACGGAGTGTCCTCGTCGTCACCAGGGTCGGGAAGGGCCGAGAGCAGGTCCACCCGCTCGTGCTCGGTGAGCATCTGCGCGGCTGCTGAGTCGCTTACGGCGGCGTTCCCTCCAACCCCTTCGTGAGATGTTTCACGTGAAACGTCACGCTGCGATCCGTCATCGGCAGTCCCGTCCAGATCCCCCGGCAGGTGGACGCCGGATCCGTCGGCATCCGAGGCACCCGGCTCACCCGCACCGGCAACTGGCTCAGTGATCTCCTGAGTGACCGGCGAGTCGCCCACTGTTTCACGTGAAACATCGCCGTCCCGATAAGGCAACGCCTCTGCCGGTTGAGGGGCTGGCGCGTCCGTGGGGAGCGAGTTGAGGTCCGCTGCGGGGCGCGGTTCTGCGCCCTGACGAGCCTCCGACCGCGGGCTAAGCCGTGGGAGCGAAGCCGCCTGCTCACCCCAGCCCAATCGACTCGGCGGCCGGTCCGACCAGGTGGTGGGCCACCCCAACCCAGGTGCGGTCGTGATGCGCTCACTCATGCCGAAATCCAATCACACCCCCCGACCCTCGCCCGACCGTCATCCACAGGCCGATCGTCGTCCATACCCGGCCGTCATCTATGCGTGGCCGTCGTCCATACCCGGCCGTCAGGCAATCGGGCCGCCATTCAGCTCACCGTCATCCCGTGACCGACCCCCATCTTGCGGGCGACCGCCACCCCAGACGACCGCCATCCCGGCCCCGAGTCCTCCCGACCCCAACTGTCGGCCGTCGTCGTCCAGCAATCTGCTCACCGCCCCTGTGTCCGGCGCGGGCGCTCGGCACCGGATCGGGATCGGGCGCGCTCCGAAGCCTGTCGTGACTGCCCACTGGTTCGCTCGTGTCGCACTTGGCGCGCCGGCCCGTGCGCGAAGTCGACGACGACGACCCGAGTCACGTCGTCCTCACTCCCCTCATCCGTGACGGGCTTGTCACTGCCGGACGCGGCACCCGCCCAGGACTCGCCCCCGACCCCGGCCCCCGTGAGCGGAGAATTCGACTGCGGCGAATCGTCCTGCGCCACCGAGTTGCTCCACAGCAGCCCGCGCTCCCCATAGCCGCACACCCGAGCGGCGCGGGCGCCGGCCCGACGCATTGCGGGCCAATCCGCGGCCAACTCGGCAGCGGCACCGAAACCCTTGAGCGCGACGAGCGAACCACCCGGTGCGAGCAGCGGAGCCGACCAGCGCGATAGGGCGTCGAGCCGAGCGACGGCCCGCGCCGTCGTGTGCCGGACGACGAGGCGCCCGGCATACACCTCGGCCCGCCCCTCGAGGAGGACGACGTTCTCCAGGCCGAGTAGCTCCACGGTGCGCTCCAACCAGACGATGCGCCGGTGCAGTGGCTCGATGAGATGCAGCCGCAGGTCCGGTCGCGCGATCGCCAACACCAGTCCGGGCAGCCCGGCGCCGGTGCCGAGGTCGGCCACCTCGGCGTCGGGCTGGAACGCAGGGGCGGCCAGCGCACAGTTCACGACGTGCCGCTCCCACATGCGGGGGCCCTCGCGCGGTCCCACGAGCCCGTGGTCGATACCCGTAGTCACGAGCAGTTCGACGTATGCCGCGGCTAGCTCCAGGCGGGCTCCGAAGACGCGCCGAGCCATCTCGGGCGAGTCACTCACCATGCCGCCCGCCACCAGTCCGCCCGCCATGTTTCACGTGAAACACCGGCCTCCAGCGCAGCGTTGGGATACGTCGCCCGACCCAGGCAGCGTCCATGTGCACCAGGGTTGGGCGCCGCGGCACCCGCCCGGCGCACCCTCGCTCAGGCCGGTGAGATGACGATGTGCCGATGCGGCTCGACGCCCTCGGACTCCGAGCGCAAGCCTGCCGCGGTCACCTCGTCGTGGACGACCTTGCGCTCGAAGGCGGTCATGTTCGCCAGCGCCTTGGCCTGACCTGAGTCGCGGACCTCGTCGATCGCTGCACGCGCAAGCTTCACCAAGGTCGCGCGGCGGTCGGCCCGGTAGCCGGCAACGTCGAGCATCAACCGACTGCGCTCGCCGGTCGCGGTCTGCACCGCCAGACGGGTGAGCTCTTGGAGGGACTCCAGCACCCGGCCGTCCGGGCCGACCAACCGTCGGGGCACCCGGCCTTCGTCGGAGTCGACGATGGCCACCGCGGCACGGTCTCCGTCGATGTCGACGTCGATGTCACCGTCGAGGTCGGCGATGTCCAGCAGCCGCTCGAGGAAGTCAGCGGCCACCTCCCCTTCGCGCTCCAGCTGTGCCACCCGCGCGCCCCGCCGGCCACCGCTCGGCGCGGCCACCTCTTCGTCGTCGCGTTCGTCGTCGTCGCCTCCGCCGTCGTCGCTATCGGAGTCGTCGGCTTCGTCATCGTCGTCGGCTTCGTCATCGGCGTCGGCGTCGCTGTCGTCATCAGTGTCGTCATCAGTGTCATCGCTGACGTCATCACTCACGTCGTCGTTGATGTCATCGTGCCGGGCATCGTCCGTCGACTCGGGGGCGGCCGCAGCGGCGATCTGGTCGCTCGACTCACCACCCTCGCCGTCCGAGTCGGAGGCCGGCTCGGCAGCGGACTTAGACACCTCCGCAGTGAGTTCACCGCTGAGTTCACCGGTGGGCTGGCCAGCAGACCCGCCGGAGCCGGGCGAACCATCGGCGCCGAGCCGGTCGAGGTCTGCGGGGCTGTCGACTACGTCGTGGTCGTGCTCGACGCCGAGTTCGTGTGTCTCACTCATACCGTCCTCCTTCATCGACCGCGCACTGAGCGGTCAGGCCGAGGCCTGGCCGGACGCCGCGGCATACTCACTGGTCTGTGGGGGCTGCCGTGACTAACCGCTCGGGGTGGGCTCCGGGTCGGAGCCGCCCGAGAGGTCACGCCCCGGCTCGGTGCCTGGGGATCCGGTGCCCGGTTTGGCCTTCTTGGCCCGCTTCTTGCCCATCGGCTGCTGCCGCTGCCGGCTCACCGGCGGCTCGGGGGCCGCGCTCTCGGTGCCGCCCTCGTCGTGCAGACCCGGCAGGGTGAGTCGCTCGACAGTCTTGCCCTTACGTTCCTGGCGCGCGTGCAGGGCCCGCTCGGCAGCGGAGCCGGGCGCTGGGAGTCGGCGGATGACGTAGAACTGTTGCCCCATCGACCACACGTTCGTGGTGAGCCAGTAGAGCAGCACGCCGATCGGGAAGTTGATGCCGGAGAGGGCGAAGAAGATCGGCATCAGGTAGAGGATGACCGTCTGCTGCTTCATGAACGGGTTGTCCAGCGCCGAGTCCGGCATGTTCTTGCGCATCAACTGGCGCTGGGTCGTGAACGTCGTCGCCGACATCAACACGATGAGCACGACGGTGACGACCTTCGTCGCGACGTCCCCCGCGCCGAGGAAGGTCGAGGAGAACGGCGCTCCGAAAATGTTCGACGACTCGATCTCCAGGGCTCGCTCGGCGCTGATCGGGCCGATCGGCGGGTGGGTGCCCAGCGAGATCGCCTTGAGGTTGTTGAGCACCGTGAAGAGCGCGAAGAAGAACGGCGACTGCAGCAGGATCGGTAGACAGGAGGCGAAGGGATTGGTCTTGGTGCGCTTGTAGAGATCCATCGTCTCCTGGGTCAGCGCCTGGCGTGACTCCGGATCCGTCTTGCCCTTGTACTTCGCCTGGATCTTCTGCACCTCGGGCTGGATGAGCTGCATCCGCCGGGAGGCGTGGATCTGCTTGACGAACAGCGGGATGAGCACGATCCGCACGACGACGGTCAGCCCGACGATCGACAGCGCCCAGGCCCACCCACCGCCGACGCCCAGCAGGGTCCACAGTTTGTGCCAGCCGATCATGACCCAGGCCTCGCCGATGGTCAGCGGCGACAGCAGGGTGTTGAAGAAATCTCCCACGATGGTCCTTGCTGGCGGCGGGCGCGAGGCTCGCCTCGGTCGGTGGCAACGAGCCCGGTATTCCGGGTGGTCGCCGCGGTGGTCAGGTCTGGGTGGGCGCGCTCGCGCGCTCAGGGGTATGCCGCTGCGGAACGTGGTCGACGCCGCCTGGGTTCCACGGGTGGCAGCGGGTGATCCGGCGCAGGGCCAGCCAACTGCCGCGGATCGGGCCGAACCGGATGAGGGCGGTCACGGCATACGCGGAGCAACTGGGGTAGAAGCGACAGGTCGGCGGCGTGAGCGGCGAGATGAGCAACTGGTAGCAGCGGATCAGCACGAGCAGCGGGGCGACCGCGGCCTTGCGCCAGGTCCACGGACCGCGCAACGGACCGAGCACGTGCTGCCACCAGGTCGGCTCGGACGCGCCGGCCGACACGGCCTCCGGCGCGGGCACGGCCGGACTGACAGCCAAGGGGTCCGGAGCGTGCGGCGGCCGACTCATCGACGGACCTTCGCCAGGGCTCGCCCGAGCGCTCGATCCAGTTCGATAGCCAGCCCGGCCGAATCGGCAGCGGCTGCTGCAGGATTGGCCCGTACGACGGCGTCACACCCGGCCGGCAGGCGGCTCAGGCGCTCTCGCATGAGATGTCGCAGTCGACGCACGACCCGATGCCGAACCACCGATCCGCCGACGGCGCCGGAGACCACGAAACCGACCCGAGGGGCGCGGGAACCGAGCGCGTCGGTCATCGCGAGGTGCACCACGAGGAGGGCACCGCCCGCGCGGGACGCACCGGGCCCCCGCAGCACGGCGCGGAAGTCGGCGGGGTCGCGCAGCCGGTGCCGGGCCGGCAGCACACCTGCGGCCTAGGCCGACAGCTCGGCGCGGCCCTTGCGGCGGCGGGCGGCCAGGATGGCGCGCCCGGCGCGGGTGCGCATCCGTAGACGGAAGCCGTGCACCTTGGCGCGGCGGCGATTGTTCGGCTGGAAGGTGCGCTTGCTCACGTGTCTGGTCTTTCGTCGGGAGCCGCCGGTGGAAGCGGCAGACTTCGGGCGGGCTCGGAGATCGGATGCCGGTCGCAATCGGCAGCCCGCGACCGCCGCGGCGGGCGAGCACGGGCAGGCGAAAACGACCGGTCGATGCTGAGTTCAGGGTACGGTCCGCCGGGACCGGGGTCAAACCGCTCACCCACCGCAGACCCCATGAGGAGGCGCATGCGTGCCTGATCGATACGCCCAGCCGCAGCAGCGCTACCGCCACGGATCAACCCTCCAGTCTCCCGGATATGTCCGTCTCGGTTCGGTAACGACACGCGGTCTCTCGGGGTGTAATGTCTCTCCCTGACGAGACCGCACGGCTCCCCCAAGCGGCGACGAACCCCGACGACAACGCCCAGTCGTCCGGCAATATCGACGATTCTCCACAACCTGTGGACATCATTGTGGACAACCACGGCCTGAGGGGGCAGTGACCGCGGTGGGCCCCAGTCCACGGCGTAGAGACAAGGCGCGGGCGACCGGCGCGGGAGACAGGGAGGCTGCACGGTGACCGGTGCCGCCGACCACGCCGAGGTCTGGCAGCGCACCGTGCGCACCCTTGAGGACCAGGGCGAGCTGAGCCGCAGCGAACTCGCCTTCGTCAACCTCGCCCGACTGATGGGTTTCGTGGGGCAGACCGCGCTGGTCGCGGTCCCGAACGACTATACGAAGACGGTGTTGGAGACCAGGCTCAGCGGGCCGGTGACCAAAGCGATCGCCGACCACTGGGGTGCCGATGTCGGTCTCGCGGTGACGATCGACCCGAGCCTCGAGCTGCTCGACCCGACTCGCCACCCCTCGGCCGCCACGGCGGCCACGGTCTCCCCGATCCTTGACTTCGCCGATGCGAAGGGCGCCGACAGCCACCGCACCGCCGAGCTGGACCGGCTGTTGAACGAGGTCGACCACTCCGAGGCCGCCCGGTTGGAGCGTTTCGTCGGGCCGGCCGAACCTGCCGGCACCAACGGCCTCGACCCCGTCGGCTCCCTGGCCCACCACGACATCCCGGTCATCGGGCGCGCCGCGCGTGACAAGGACGACCGCTCCCGGCTGAACCCGAAGTACACCTTCGACACCTTCGTCGCCGGCGCAAGCAACCGGTTCGCTCACGCGGCCGCCAGTGCCGTGGCGGAGGCGCCGGCGAAGAGCTACAACCCGCTGTTCATCTACGGCGCGTCCGGACTGGGCAAGACCCACCTGCTGCACGCGATCGGCCACTACGTCCGGCAGATGTACGACAGCTTCCGGGTGCGTTACGTCAACTCGGAGGAGTTCACCAACGAGTTCATCAACAGCATCCGCGATGACAAGGCCGCCACCTTCCAGAGCCTCTACCGCGACGTCGACGTGCTGCTCATCGACGACATCCAGTTCCTGGCCGGCAAGGTGCAGACGCAGGAGGAGTTCTTTCACACCTTCAACGCGCTGCACAACAACTCCAAGCAGGTCGTCATCACCTCCGACCTGCCGCCCAAGCAGCTGACCGGTTTCGAGGAACGGCTGCGCAGCCGGTTCGAGTGGGGGCTCATCACCGACGTGCAGGCCCCCGATCTGGAGACCCGGATCGCCATCCTGCGCAAGAAGACCGCCCAGGAGCGGATGAGCGTGCCCGACGAGGTGCTCGAATACATCGCAGCCCGGATCACCTCGAACATCCGCGAGCTCGAAGGGGCTCTCATCCGGGTCACCGCCTTCGCCAGCCTGCAGCGTGAGCCGGTCGACCTCGCCGTGGCGGAGCAGGTGCTGCGCGACCTCGTGCCGACCGATCAGCCCGTGCCGATCACGGTGACGACGATCCAGAAGGCGACCGCCGACTACTACAGCCTCACCGTCGAAGACCTCTGCTCCTCCTCCCGTTCGCGCCAGCTCGTCACCGCCCGCCAGATCGCCATGTACCTGTGCCGGGAGCTCACCGAACTGTCGCTACCCAAGATCGGGCAGGCGTTCGGCGGTCGCGACCACACCACCGTCATGCACGCCGACCGCAAGATCCGGGTGCTGATGAGTGAGAAGCGCACGATCTACAACCAGGTCACCGAGCTGACCGGGCGCATCCGCAGCTCCCGCTGACGCGCCACGACGGTCCCCGAATCCACCGCGGAACCATCCCCCGGGCCAGGTTTCCCCCGGGTTGTCCCCACCTTTCCCCACCTTTCCCCAGGTTTTCCACACTCTTGGGGTATGCTGCATGCCCGCTGCGCCCGCCGCGCACCGTTGTCCCCAGACCCTGTGGATCACTGTGGACAACGGGCCCGAACGGACCGAGAAGCACCCAGCCGGAGTGGACAACACCGAACCGAGATGTGACGTCGGTGTGGACTGGGAATGACTGCCCACAGACGCCCTGCGTGACCCACACCCACACCCACTGGATCTCCACACCCGCATTCGAGGCTGACCAGCGGCGACGGCCCTGATCCCCAGGTTCCACAGCACCGATGATGACGACGAACTCCCTAGATGATGAGGTTTTCGCCCCGAGCAGGGTGGGGACCGCAGGGGTCCGAACTGCAGGGGTCCGAAACTGCAGGGGTCCGGAAATGCAGCGGCTCGGCATGCGGCACCCTCGCCCCCTCGACCGTTCCCGGGTCGTCCGCGGGCGGCTTCACCGTCACCTGCCCCTTGCATCCGGCAGGCAACGGACTAAGGTCGGAGTTCCGTCAGTGGCGGCGTTGCACCTGCGCGCCCGGCCGCGACGGCTTGTCGTAGCAGAGAAGGAAGACCGATCGTGAAGTTCCGCGTGGAGCGTGAGGTGCTGGCCGATGCCGTGACCTGGGTGGCCCGGGGCCTGCCGTCACGCCCACCGGTGCCAGTCCTCGCCGGAGTGCTGCTGCAGGCCGACCTGGCCGGCACGATCACGCTGTCGGCCTTCGACTACGAGATGTCCGCGCGGGTCACGGTCACCGCCGATGTCGACGAGGCCGGCGTCGCGCTCGTGCCCGGCAAGCTGCTGGCCGACATCTCCCGCAACCTGCCGGCCAAGCCCGTCGACGTCCGCACCGAGGGCAACAAGGTTCAAGTCTCTTGTGGCACAAGCCGATTCAGTCTGTCGATGATGCCGGCCGAGGATTACCCGACGCTGCCGGCCGCGCCCGAGGCCTCCGGCAGGGTGGCCGGTGACGTCTTCACCCAGGCGGTGGCGCAGGTGGCTGTCGCCGCTGACCGGGGCGACACCTTGCCGATCCTCACCGGCGTGCGGATGAGCATCGAGGGCGAGAAGGTCACCCTGTTGGCCACCGACCGCTACCGCCTGGCGATGCGCGAACTGACCTGGAGCCCGGTGGCGGCCGACGCGGCATACCTGGCCCTCGTCCCGGCGCGCACCCTCGCCGACACGGCCAAGGCACTCGGGGCGTCCGGTTCCATCGAGCTGTCGCTCGGCGGGCCGGCCGGTGGCGACGGGCTGATCGGCCTGGAGGCCGGGCAGCGGCGGGCGACCACCCGACTGCTGGACGGCGACTACCCGAAGGTGACCTCGATCTTCCCGACCAGCGTGGACACCGTCGGGGTGGTGAGCACCGCTGAGCTCGTCGAGGCGGTCAAGCGGGTGGCCCTCGTCGCCGACCGCAACACCCCGGTGCGCCTGTCGTTCACCGACGGCCAACTGAGCATCGAAGCCGGCACCGGTGACGACGCCCAGGCCTCCGAGGCGATCGACTGCACCCTCACCGGCCCGGAGATCGAGATCGCATTCAACCCGCACTTCCTGCTCGACGGGCTGGGGGTGCTCGGCACGGCATACACCCGGCTGTCGTTCACCCAATCCAGCCGCCCCGCTGTGCTCGCCGGCCAGGCCGACGCCGACGGTGAGGCCGACCCGAGCTACCGGTATGTGCTCATGCCGGTGCGCTTCGCCGGTTGAGGCTTTATCGGGTAACCCGATAAACCCCCGCTCCACCCGACAAGTCTTCTCGGGTGAAGGGCACCTTTCTCGGGTAACCCGATAAACCTGAGGTATGCCGCGGCCTCCCGCCCCCGGATCGCCCGCCGCACACCGTGCGGCGAACACCGTGCGGCGACACCGTGCGGCAAACACCCTGCGGCAACACCTGTCACGACACCGAGTGGTGGTGTGGTGGGGCATACCCTTGCCCCCAGGCACCCGGCAGCCGGCCGGCGCGGACGTGGAGGTTGTCGATGCAGCTCGGTCTCATCGGTCTGGGCAAGATGGGCGGCAACATGCGCGAGCGGTTGCGCCGCGCCGGGCACGAGGTGGTCGGCTACGACCGCAACCCGCAGGTTTCCGACGTCAAGACGCTGGCCGCCCTGGTCAAGGCCCTGGCCGCGCCGCGGGTGGTTTGGGTGATGGTGCCGGCCGGTGCGCCGACCCGTGACACGGTGACCAAACTGGCCGGCGTGCTGGAGCGTGGCGACCTGGTCATCGACGGCGGCAACTCCCGCTTCACCGACGATGTCGAGCACGCAAAGATGTTGTCCGCCAAGGGGATCGGCTATCTCGATTGCGGTGTCAGCGGCGGCATCTGGGGCCTGGACAACGGCTACGGCCTGATGGTCGGCGGCGCGAAACGCTGGGTCACCAAGGCGATGCCGATCTTCGACGCGCTGCGCCCCGAGGGCCCCCGCGACGAGGGGTTCGTGCACGCCGGCGAGATCGGCGCCGGGCACTACACGAAGATGGTCCACAACGGCATCGAATACGGGTTGATGGCCGCCTACGCCGAGGGCTACGAGCTGTTGGCCAAGAAAGACATCGTCACCGACGTGCCGGGCGCCTTCAAGGCATGGAGCCGCGGCACCGTGGTGCGCTCCTGGCTCCTGGACCTCATGGTCAAGGCCCTGGAGGAGAACCCCACCCTGGAGGGCGTCTCCGACTACACCGCCGACTCCGGCGAGGGCCGCTGGACCGTCGAGGAGGCGATCGCCCTCGGCGTGCCGATGCCGGTCATCAGCGCCTCCCTCTTCGCCCGGTTCGCCTCGCGCCAGAACGCCTCGCCGACCATGCAGGCGGTGGCCGCGCTGCGGGGACAGTTCGGCGGGCACCAGGTGATGACGATCGCCGAGGGCGAGCGGTTGCGCCGCGGCGACGTGCCACCGGCCGCCCCCGCGGTCAAGGCGGCCGCTGACAAGCCGCTCACCCGCGGTCGCGGCGCGGCGGCGGAGGTCGCTGCCGCCGCAGCCAAGGGTCGAAGGGCGGCAGCTGCGGGGCCCTCCTCCGGCGGCGGCGCGACACCCCGCCCCCGCGCGAGCAAGGCCGCGCCGGCAGCCGCTTCTGGCCCCGCCGGCGCCGCGCCGGCCACCGGCCGTCGGCGCCAGCCCTGATCGGTCACCTACGCTGAGCCGGTGCACGTCCGGCACCTTTCGCTCGTCGACTTCCGCTCGTATGCCGCGGCGGAGCTCCCGCTCGCGCCCGGGGTCACCACGCTCATGGGGCTCAACGGGCAGGGCAAGACCAATCTCGTCGAGGCGATCGGCTATGTCGCGACGCTGGGCAGTCACCGGGTGGCCACCGATCAGCCGTTGGTGCGCTTCGGGGCCGCCCGGGCGGTGATCCGGGCGGTCGTCGTGCGCGACGGCCGCGACACCCTCGTCGAGCTGGAGCTGACCCCCGGCCGGGCCAACCGGGCCCGGCTCAACAAGGCGCCGCAGCCGCGCACCCGTGACGTGCTCGGCACGCTGCGCACGGTGCTGTTCGCCCCCGAGGATCTCGCGCTGGTCAAGGGTGACCCGGCCGGGCGCCGGGCCTTCCTCGACGAGCTGCTCGTGGCCCGCCAGCCCCGCTGGGCAGGGGTGCGCCAGGACTACGAGCGGGTGCTCAAGCAGCGCAACGCGCTGCTCAAGTCGGCCGCCCCGGTCCTCTCCCGTCGTGGCTCGCGGCGCCGCTCGGCCTCCCTCGCCGACGGCGAAAACCCAGACAGTGCAAGGGAATCGGCGCTGCACACGCTCGAGGTGTGGGACACCCACCTGGCCGAGGTCGGCGCCCAACTGCTCTACGCCCGATTGCGGTTGCTGCGCGACCTGCTGCCCTTCCTCGGTGAGGCGTATGCCGCGGTGAGCGCGGCCGCAACGCCGGCGCACGCGGCATACCGGGCCAGTGTGCCGCCGGAACCGGCGGCCGAGATCGAGGCCGGCGCGGTGCCGGAGATCGCGCAGCTGCGCGAGCAGCTGTTGGCCGGCTTCGCCGCGCAGCGCAGCGCCGAGATCGAGCGGGGGGTGTCGTTGGTCGGGCCGCACCGTGACGAGGTGCTGCTCACCCTCGGGCCGATGCCGGCGAAAGGCTATGCCAGTCATGGGGAGTCGTGGTCGCTGGCGCTGGGGATGCGGCTCGCGGCATACCAGCTGCTGCGACGTGACCTCGGTGACGACCCGGTGCTGGTGCTCGACGACGTCTTCGCCGAGCTGGACACCCAGCGCCGCGAACGTCTGGCCGAGCTGGTCGCCGACTGCGAGCAGGTGCTCGTCACCGCCGCGGTGGGCGCCGATGTGCCCGAGCGACTGCGCGCCGCGGGCGCCACCTGCACGGTCACGCTCGGCGAGGTGACCTGTGTCGAGAGATGAAAAGCCTTCGGGCGCAACGGGTTCCGACGGGGCGGACGACCTGCCGCGCGCCGAGTTGGTCGACGCCGACGACCCGGATGCCCCACCCCCGCCGGACCCGGCCGCCGCCGCGCGTGCCGCCCTGGCTAGGGCGCGAAAAGCGGCTCGGGACAAGGGGTTTCGGCCGGGCATGAAGCCGATGCGCCGCCCTCGCCCGGCCTCGGGACAGCCGGCCCGCAGCGGCGCCGGGCCGGATGCCCGCGACCCGGCGCTCATCGGCGACCAGATCGCCCGGCTGCTCGACGAGCACGGCTGGCAGGCCGACGTGCAGGTCGGCTCGGTGCTCGGCCGGTGGGCGCTCATCGTCGGCCCGGAGATCTCGGCGCACGTGCAGCCGATCAGCTTCGACGGCAGCACCCTTCGGGTGCAGGCGGATTCGACAGCCTGGGCGACCCAGATGCGACTACTCGCCTCGCTGGTGCTCGGCCGGATCGAGCAGGAGGCCGGCGCCGGTGTCGTCACCGAACTCGTCGTGGAGGGCCCGGCCGCCCCGTCGTGGGTGAAGGGCCGGCGTCGGGTCGCCGGCCGCGGCCCGCGGGATACCTACGGCTGAGCGCTCTGGCTAGAGTGACCGACCATGGCGGTCAGTGCGCGCGCAAAGGTCCTGGTCACCGCGGATGAGCTGCGCGAGCAGGTGGCCGGGCCGCACCCGCCGGTGCTGCTCGACGTGCGTTGGCGGCTCGGCGAACCGGCCGGGTCCGGGCAGGCACGGTATGCCGCGGGCCACCTCCCCGGGGCGCGCTGGGTCGACCTCGAGACGGTGCTCACGCGGCATACCGGTGACCCGCGCGACGGCCGGCACCCACTGCCGGACGCCGCGACCCTCACGGCCGGCTTGGCGGCGGCCGGGGTCACCGCCGACGGGCGCCCAGTCGTCGTCTATGACGAGGGTGGTTCGTTCGCGGCCGCCCGGGCCTGGTGGGTGCTGGGGTGGGCCGGCCTGACGGTGCGGGTGCTCGACGGGGGTATCGACGCGTGGGTCGCGGCCGGCGGCGAGCTGGTCACCGACGCGGCCGAGCACGACATCCCCGGCCCCGCCCCCGCCTCCAGTGCCGCCGCCGGGTCGACCATCGAGCCGACGATGCAGCCGCTGATCGAGCCGGGGCGGCGCCCGACGGCGACCGCCGACGAAGCCGCGGCCACTCCTGAGCGGGGGGTGCTCGTCGACGTGCGGGCGCCGGAGCGCTTCCGCGGCGAGACCGAGCCGCTGGACCCGGTGGCTGGGCACATCCCGGGCGCGATCAATGTGCCGGTCGCCGGGCTCTTCACCAGCACCGGGGCCTTGCCGGACGAGACGACCCTGCGCGAACGACTGGCCCCCGCCCTGGCCGCCGCGGCCGCGGGCCGACCGGTCGTCGCCTACTGCGGCTCAGGAGTATCGGCCGCCCAGGCCGTGCTCGCGCTGGCCAGCCTGGGGGTAACGGCCGCTCTCTATCCCGGGTCGTGGTCGGCCTGGTCCAACGACCCCTTCCGGCCCGTCGCCAGGGGCGGCTGAGCCACCAGGACGTCAGCGGCCGCCGGCGGCGCGGCGAGAAAGCTTTCGTGACGGCGCGAGAGGGCGTGCTGACACACCACCTGCGGCGCCGTCATGCGCGCCATCACGACTCGCGACGCGACGAACGGGCCGGTTCGCCCCGGCGGGGCATTCGGCAGTCCCCGAGAGGGACGCCCGGTCAGCGGTCCGGCACCGCCCAGGCTGCCCACACCGCCGCATGATCCGAACCGGGCACCACGGCAGCGCCGACGCTGAGCACAACGCCGAGATCACGGGCCAGCACATGATCCAACTGCACGAACGGCGGCACCCGTGACTCCTGCGGCCAGGTGCGCACCCACCCCGCGCCGCTCGCGGCGTGCGCATCGACGAATCCCGTTGTGGCAGAGCGGAACGCCGGATGATCAGCGCTCGCGTTGAAGTCGCCGGCCAACACGACCGGTATGCCGCGGGGCTGCCCCTGCGCCCACACCCCGATCGCCTCGAGCCCGGCCTGCCAGTGCGGCATACTGCCCGGGTTCGACGGCGGGTACGGGTGCACGGCGAGCACAGTGATCGGCCCGTTCGGGGTCGCCACCCGCGCCGCCGGTTGGTTCAGGTCGCGGCGGCCCTTGGGCAGCACGACACTGTCGAGCGCGGTGAGCGGATATCGGGAGCGGATCACCGTGCCGTCCGCCCCGGGGCGCGGCTGACCGACCATGATCCAACTGCACGAACGGCGGCACCCGTGACTCCTGCGGCCAGGTGCGCACCCACCCCGCGCCGCTCGCAGCGTGCGCGTCGACGAATCCCGTTGTGGCAGAGCGGAACGCCGGGTGATCGCTGCTCGCGTTGAAGTCGCCGGCCAACACGACCGGTATGCCGCGGGGCGGGCCCTGCGCCCACACCCCGATCGCCTCGAGCCCGGCCTGCCAGTGCGGCATACTGCCCGGGTTCGACGGCGGGTACGGGTGCACGGCGAGCACAGTGATCGGCCCGTTCGGGGTCGCCACCCGCGCCGCCGGTTGGTTCAGGTCGCGGCGGCCCTTGGGCAGCACGACACTGTCGAGCGCGGTGAGCAGGTGTCGGGAGCGGATCACCGTGCCGTCCGCCCCGGGGCGCGGCTGACCGACCTCGTGCGGCAACAGCGCGTCGAGCCCGGCGGCCAGCAGGGCCTCGCGGGCCAACGGAGTGAGCTCGAGCAGCACGAGCACATCGACCTGCTGCGCCCGCACCAGCGCCAGCAGCTGCCCGGGATCACCTTGGCCGAACTCCAGATTGCTGCTCAGCACGACCAATCGGCCGCCGCCGGGGGCGACACCTCGCCAGGGCCAGCTGCCGGGCACGGCGACGAGCAGCACGAGCGCCGACGCCACCGCCCCGACCCAGCGCATCCTCCGGCGGCGCAGCAGCACGGTCGTGACCGTGGCGGCGAGCACCGCGATCCCGGCGGCCGGCACGACCGACTGCACGACCGCCACCGGCCACCATGGCAGATCCACCCACCGGGTGGCCCACCCGAGGATCGCGAGGCTCAGCACCAGGCTCACCAGGCGACCGAGCCAGCGGCGGCCCGGACCCGACCGGGGCTCCCGAGACAGGGGGTTGCTCGTCACCACCCCATCATCGGATGTGGTCATCCACAGGGGTGTGCAGAAATTGTGTGGACAACCTGGTGATCTCGGCCTGTGGCTGCATGAGTGCCGGCAGTGCCGGCACCGAAGCGCCCGCCGCCGCGCTCGCCCAGCCCAGCGCTCCGGCATACCGGCAGGAGAGCGTCGCGACCCCGGCGCCGAAGCCGAGCACTCGGGCCAGCGTCGCCTCGCTGAGGCCGAGTCGAGCCACCGCGACCGCCGCCGCACCGTGCAGCACGTCACCTGCGCCGAGGGTGTCGAGTACCTCGACCGCCGCGACCGGCACGACGCCTTCCGTGGTCGCGGCGCCGGCCCGCGCGCGCCACCGCAGCGATCCGGCGCCGGCGGAGCGGGCGGCATACCGGCATGAGCCGTGTCCGAGGGTCCAGCCCAGCGGGTCCGCGTCGTCGGGGGCGTGGAAGTCGGCCGACAAGATGGCCAGGTCGACGTGCTCGAGCAGCTGCGCCGTGCCCGGCTTGAGCGAACCACCATCCAGGACGACCGGTATGCCGCGGGCCCGCCCCCGCCGAGCCACCGCCACCGCCCACGGGTGGGCGTGCCCGTCGAGGAGCACCGCACCGACCCCGTCGAGCAGGCCGTCGAGCAGATCGTTGGGCAGGCCGTCGAGCAGCCCGTTGGGGTCGGCCGGGTCCGGCAGCGGCGGTGCCCCACCGGCGACGACGGCCCGCTGCCCGGTGCCGGCAGTGACGAGCACCGTGGAGACCGGGGAGGGGTGGCGCACCTGGGGAGTCGGATCGACCCAGCTCACCCCCGCCGCCTGCAGCTGAGCCGCCACGACCGCCGTGAACGTCGACTGCCCGAACGGCGCGAGCAGTCGGCTCGGCGCGCCCAATGCCGCCGCGGTCGCCGCCGCATTGGCCGCCGGCCCGCCGAAGGCGATGTGCTGCGACCGGCTCCAGGTCTTCTCGTCTGGCTGCGGGAGCCGGTCGAGCACGTGCACGACATCGAGGGTGAGCATCCCGACCGCGAGGACACCGCGGGGAGCGCCCACGCCTGCGTCCGGAGGCGGCGCCGGCGAAGCAGGTGGAGAGGGAGGTGGCGAGGGAGCCTCGGACGGAGGCTGAGTCGGAGGGTGATTCGGAGTCGGAGTCGCCACATCGGCATCGTGGCAGATGCGATAGGGGCAGCTTTGGGGAGCACATCGTTGAGCAGACTCAACAGAAAGCTCCCCAAAGCAGCTCCCGTGACCGTGGACAACCGTGGAGGTCCCGGCCGGACACGCGGGCGTGGGGCAACGGCCGATGGCCATTGCCCCACGCCGACTCGTTCGATGGGAGTCCCACACGCCTAACGGCGTGGGTGCTGCCTCGCCAGCCGCCGAGTCCGGGCGAACGCGATCACGACGAACAGGACCACGCCGATGGAGACCACCGCACGAGCGGTCTCGCCGAGGGTCAGTGACGGGAGGATCACCCCGGTGCAGACGATGAGCCAGAAGAACGGGCTCTTGGTGGTGACGACCTTGGACATGACTGCCTCTCTCATCTCTGGGCTTGTCGGTCGACGCCGACCCGGTGGGGTGCTCCCCGTGGTGACCGGGCCGGATGCCGTGATTCGACACTAGGTCCGGCGCCGCCGACCTCAGTAGGCACGCCCGTCACCGGCCCGGGATGACATCTGTCATCGATCGGGTCGCATTGTCACACAAGGGTGTTCAACGCCCGGGGCCGGCAGCTCGCCGGCGGCTAGCCTCGTGCTGACCCGATCGCCGCTACCACCGAGGGACGCTGCCCATGCCGATTTCGCGCCCGCCACGGTTTCCTCAGCAGGGGCCGGCCGTGTCCGCCGCCGTGCCGGTCGTCTCGCTGCCAGTCGTCTCGGTCTTGTTGCCACTCATGCCCGAGCGCCCCGAGCAGCTGTTGCGCTATGCCCGGCTGGTGCACGACGGCCTGGCGCAGCGGCTGTGGCAGGGCCAGGCGGTGACCGTCGACCCCTCGCACGGCTTCGCGTATGCCGCCGGAGCCGGCCTGCGGGTGCCGGTTGGGCTGGCCGTGACCCTCATGCCGATGCGCCACCCGTTCCAGGCCGCGATGGAGGCCCGCAGCCTCGCCGCGACCACCAAACACCCGGTGATCTACGGCATGGGCCCAGGCCCCGAACTCTTCCAACGCCTGCTCACCGGGGCGCCCTACCCGAGCCAACTGGGCGCCGTCCGCGACTACCTGACCACGGTCCGTGGCCTGCTCGACGCAGTGCCGGACGCGAGCACCAGCCGGTATGCCGCGGCCCTGCCCCTACCCGCCTTGACCCACCCCCCGGTGTTGCTCGGGCTGGGCGTGCTGCGCCCCCGGATGGCTCGGCTGGCCGGCGAGCTCGCCGATGTGGCGATCACCTGGCTGGCCCCCGCGGCATACCTCGCCGGGACGGTGACGCCGGCGCTCGCGGCCGGGGCCGCCCGGGCCGGGCGTGCCACCCCGAGGATCAGCGCGCTCGTGCCCGTCGCCCTGCATCGCCCGGGGCGCAACCCCTACCGGGTCGCCCTGGGCAGCGCCTACGGTCACCTGCGGGCGCCGCACTACCAGGACATGCTGGCCAAGGCCGGCGTCACGGCCGACCCCAGCGACCCGCGCGCGGCCGCCAAGGCGCTCATCGACTCCGGGTGTTTCCTCTACGAGGACCCTGCCGGGCTGCGTCGCCGCCTCCGGGAGTATGCCGCTGCGGGCGTCTCCGAGGTGGTGCTCAACCTCACCGGCGTGCACGCTCAGGACGGCGCGGACGCGGCATACGAGGAGCTCGTCGAGATCTTGGCGGCCGTTGCCGGGGGAGCCGACCGCGCCGCCGGTTGACCGCGGCGCCGCCCCCTCGATCACCCGCGAGCGAGGCTCTTCTCGTCAAGCTGAATTCAACACGTCCGACGGCACGGTTCGCGGCACTGCTCGCCGCGTTGTCCGTGGCATCGGTGTGGTGAGCCCGGGGGCGCCGGGGAAGCAGAAGGGCACGGTCCCGCCGCGACGCACCCAGGCGATGCCCGTGGCGCCGCTGGCCAGGTCGCAGGACATCTTCAGGCCGTGATCGCCGAGATAACCGTGGATCTCGCCGACGTGCACGGCGTGCAGCCGGAGCAACCGGTGCTGGGTGGCCAGTCGGGCGGCCGGGTCGCGCCACAGCGGGCCGACGTGCCGCACCGCGGCCATCATGCCGGCGCGCCCGGTGAACAGGCCGGGCTGCTCGTGATGCCACAGGTCGTGCGCCGGGTCGAGCCGGGCCAGGGCCACGGTGAGCGCCGGGTCGGGGGTGTGCGCCAGGGCGTCACGCAGCACCATCGCGGTGCCGGCACTTCCCCGGTGCAGCGTGGCTCGTTGCCACGGCCCGGGCGAGCTGGGCTGCGCCGGATCGGACCAGTCCAGGCCGGGGAAGAGTCGATCGAGATCGGTGGCCAGGGCCACGCGGGCGCCGTCGAGGAAGTCCCCGATGCCGGTGGTCTCGAAGAGGCGCAGCAGCAACAGGGCCACCCCGCTCGGGCCGTCCACAAGACCCCAGGCCGGCCCGCCTCTGCGGGTGCGCAGGCCCGTCCAGGCCTGGTCGGTGAGCAGGTCGACGCCGATCTGCTGGGCGCACTGACGCAGGGTCGGTCGCCAGGCCGAGGCCAGCAGAGCCGCGACCCCCAGGCCGGCCCGGCCCCGGGTCAACGAATGATCGGTGCCGGCGGCGCTCAGGGCGCGGTCCCACATCTCGTCGGCGGCGGGCGCGCACCCCAACTCGTCGAGCACGAGAGCCACCCCCGAGGTGCCCTCGAAGAGCCCCGATGACGAGGTCGTCATGGCGATCGCCTGACGCTGCAACCACTCCAAGTGCGCGTCGGGCAATGGCACGCCGGCCTGGGTGAGTCCCCAGGCGACCCCGGCTGCGCCGTAGGCGACGCAGACTGCGCCGCCGGGAGTGCGGAACAGGTTCGCCGCACCGGGATAGAGCCGATCCGAGCGCTCCGAGGAAGCCACCGCCAGGGTGAAATCCGCCATCGACGACAGCTCCTGGGCCGTCTCGCCGTGCCGGTCGCCGTGCCCGTCTCCGAGCCTGTCTCCGAGCCCATCTCCGAGCCCGTCTCCGAGCCCGTCTCCGAACGAGTCGTCGAGCGAGTCGTCGAACCCGTCGGGTCGTTCCGGGAGACCCAGATCGGCCAGCACCGCCGCGTCGAAGGACAGCGGGACAACCGAACCCGGGCCGTTGTCGTCGAACTGACGATGGATCTCTCGGAGCAGTCGGTGCGCCGAGCGGGGGTCCCAGCTCAGCGTGATCGTCGCCGGTAGCAGCAACGCCAATCGCAGGCAGGCCAGCCCGTAGCGGTCCGCCGCCGCACCGCCCAGGTGCGCCGGCGCCCGGAAACCCAGCGCCCCGATGCGTTGCGGTGCGTCGTCGGCCACCGCGGTCGCGGTCTCCAGATCGATGAAGGCGATCCGCGGGCCGGGCCCGGCGGCCTGCTCGGCGAGCGGATCGAATGTCAGCAACACGTTGTTGGGATGCACGTCGCCGAAGGCAACCCCGCGGGCATGCATGTCGGACAACGCGCCAGCCACCTCGTCGCCCACGGCGAGGGCCCACGCGGCATACCGGCGAGGGGTCATCCGTCGCGGCCCCGGCAGATAGGGGTGCAACGCGTGGGTGGCCGCGAGCGCCGACTCGCCGGGGACGAACTCGCGGGCCAGGTAGTAGTGCTCGTGGCCGCGGCGGTAGTCCAACACCGCGGGCACGTATGCCGCGCCGGCCAGCGTCTCCAGCGCCCAGCGCTCCCGCTCCAGGCGCGCCACCGCATCATTGCCGGCCTCGTCGAGGCCGGCTCCGGGCCGGGCCTCCTTGAGCAGCACCGGACGGCCGGTCTGTGGATCGACGGCCTCGTAGACCCCGCCGCCGTTGGAGAAGTGCAGCGCCCGCACGACCCGGTAGGGCAGCCGCGCAGCGCCGGCCCGGCGTCGGCGCAGCGATTCCTGCAGGCAGTCGGGGATGGGCACCCAGTCGGGGGTATGGAAGGTCGGTCGGCGCCGATCGGGCTCGAGGGTGCCGTCCGGCCGGCGGATGCAGGGCACCGGGTTCCCGTCGGGGTCGGGGCCGGTCAGCTCGACGAAGCCGCCGTAGCGCACGAAGACCGGCGCCGCGGCATACCGCAGATCGGTCAGCACGGCCGGGCCGCGGAAGCCGGCCAGGAGCCCCTCCAGGTGCTCCAGCAGCTGCTCGAGGGATCGCTCCGACTGCGGGTAGATCGCGATGAACTTGCCGCTGGCCGTGCGGTCGGCGTACTTGCTGTTGCGGGCCACCAGCTGCGCCCGGGACCGCAGGAACTTGACCGGCACCGCACTGCGTAGACACAGCTGGGTCACCAGCTCCAGGACCTGTTCGCCGTCGTCGGGATGGGCCGAGACATGGATCTTCCAGCCCTGCTCGACCGTGTCGACGGCCAGCGGGTTCAGATAGCACCACGTGGAGTCGAGGATCCGCACCCAACCCGCCGGCAGGTCGCTGCTGACCAGCTCGTAGTCGCGGCTGGCGCCGGTCCCGATGTCGAAGAACGGGGTGTTCTGCAGGCAGAAGTCGATGATCCCGAAGTCCACGAGTGTCTCCTCGGCGGGTGCGGTTGCAGTGGGTGCGGTTGCAGTGGGGTGTGGTTTCGGCGGGCTGTGGGGCGTCGTGCGCGACTAGCGCAGCGGGAGCAGGTAGGTGTCGCGGATGAAGACCCACAGCGGCACCCGCGGACCGGTCCAGGTCGCGATCCCGGCCGGCGCCGCCGTCGTGTCGACGGGCGCGAGCGGGACTGTGCGGGCATAGGTCGTCGTGAGGGTCGTCGTCACCGGCGCGACCGCGCTGATCGGGCCGACCCGGCCGGCGGGGGTGGGGTCGGCCAGGGCGGTGGTGCCGATCTGCTGGCGCCCGAAGATGCCGCTACGGAACAGGTCGACCGGGTCACCGGCCGTCATCGAGCCCTCGGGCACCGCCGCCGGGAGGATGAAGTGCAGGCCGGCGGCGTCGGTGAAGTAGCCGCCCTGCACCACCCGGGGCACCTGGATGCCGACGAGACCGGCGATGGCCGCGCCGACGAGCAGCGCGCTCGCCACGGCGATCCGTACCCGGCTCGCCCCGTGCCGCAGCCCGTCGACGACGATGGCCCGCCAGCCGCGGGCCACGACGAGGATCCCGCCGCCGATCCCGACGAGCATGCCGACCAACCCGAGGATGCCGATCTGGGAGAGCGCCGTCGCCCAGAGAGAGACGCCCTGGGTGACGAGCACGAACGGGAACAGCAGACACCCGATGCCGTAGGCGACGGTCCACCGGAACTGCGGCAACGCAGGGGTGCGCCGGGTGCCGATGAGCACCCAGCCGAGGAACTGGCGGGCGTCGGCCATCGCCTTCTCCCGCAGCCGGGGCACGTCGACGTGACTCATCAACGCGAGATAACCGTCGAACTTCACGAACGGGATGAGATTGAGCAGGCCGCCGAGGAAGGCGCCGGAGGCGAAGAGGATGAGCTCGCTGCGTACCGGTGCCGCGGCGGGCAGGCACGAGGCGAGGGCCGCGACACTGCCGACGAGCGCCTGGGTGCTGATCCCGGACATCGCGATCTGCACCCGTTGCCAGCGGTGTGGCAGCCGCCACCCGTCGGACACGTCGCAGAAGAAGGCCGGTGCCAGATAGAAGAGCATGACGCCCATCCGGTGCGGGTGCCCGCCGTGCCCGGTGAGCACGGCACCGTGCCCGAACTCGTGGATCGCAGTGGCCAGCACGAAGGCCAGTGCGACCACCCCGTAGGAGGTCAGCGGCAGCGGGGTGGTGGCCGCGAGCCAGACCTCGGTCGGCCGCAGCCCGAGGGCGGCCAGCCCGGCCAGGGTCAGCAGGGTCTGGGCCACCAACCCAGGCCGGCTCATGACGACCCGGATCAGCGGGGCCAACGGCGCGAGCGCCGCGGCCGGGTCCAGCACCCGGAACTGGACGGTGAGCGGCGGCACGTAGCGCCACCGCCCCGAGGTGCCCGTGGGCTCGCGGGGCGGGCGATCGCCGAGCAGCCCGAAACCCTGCAGCCGGGTCACCACCGTCTCGACCGATTCCGGGCTCCACCGCGGCCCCAGGTGGGCGGCCACCTGCGCCACGCCGCGTCGCCCGTCCAACGCCGTGGCGACGGCGGCCACGTCAGCGGTGATCCGGAAGTACCGCTCCGGGCCGTCCTGGATGATCCACGGGCCACCGTCGCGCAGCGGCGCGACGATCTCGACGCCGGCCGCGAGGCGCAGCTGCGAGTGCCCGAGCACGTCGGGCGCCGGCCCCCGGTATGCCGCGGGAGCCGGCCCCGGGTATGCCGCGCGCGGTCCGGCAGGGGTGGGAGAGGCCGCTGCGGAGGGTGGCACGCCCCCCGGCGCGACGTCGAGTGGCGGGGTCACGACCCGATGTCCTTGGTCGAGAAGGCCGACCAGGCGGCACCGCCGGCGACGACGACCCAGCCCAGGGCGACCGCCCAGGCCAGCGGCACGGACAACAGGTTGGGCAGGACATCGCGGTAGATCGAGCTGAGCGAGATGGTGAACAGGTACTTCGCGACGTCGGGCGCCAGGCGCTGCAGGCCCGGTTCGAGCAGCAGGGTCTGCACGAGCAGGAGCATGAGCGCGCCGGTGGCGTGCCGGGTCAGCATGCCGACGAACAACCCGAAGAGTGCGGCCAGCACGCAGCAGGCGCCGATGCCGAGCACGATGAGCGTGGCCTCCCCGGTCCAGACGAAGGGCACCGACAGAGCGGTGTTCATCGCGTAAGTGCTCCCTACGGCCAGCGCGGCGGCGCCGAGGCCGAAGGCCGCACCGACCAGGGCCGCCACAGTGGCCTTGGCGGTGAAGACCGCGCGGCGGCTCGCCGTGAGCACGCTGCGGGTGAGGGCACCGGTGCCGAGGTCACGGGTGAAGACCATCGAGGCGAACAGCCCGGCGAACAGGAAGGTCATCATCCAGCTGCGAGCCTGACTCTCCACGAGGGTGCCGGCCGCCGCCGCCGTGAGGGCGGAGTCCTTGGCCCCAACGGCCAGCGAATAGCCGGTGACCAGGCACAGGAACACCGCGCCGGAGGCGAAGAGCGCCAGCTGGCGGCCTTGGACGGCGCGGCGCAGCTCGGCCCGCAACACCGCCAGGCCGGCCCGGGATCGACCGGCCGGCCGGCGGCCGAGGCCGACGTCGGGTCGGGGTTCCTGGTGGGCCTCGAGTCCGGCGGGGAACAGCTCGGGCCGGGGTCACCTCGGGCCGGGCCGGGGACACCTCGGGCCGAGCCGGGGACACGGTACGGGGAGTGGGGCTAGACATGGTGCCCTCCGGAGGCAGCGGTGGGAACGGCCGTGGGGTGCAGCAGGGCCAGGAAGCTCTCCTCGAGATCACCGGCCTGGGATACCAACGAGGGCGCGGTGCCGGTGAAGAGCACCGACTTGTCGAGCACGACGACGTCATCGACGGTCTTCTCGATCTCGGCGAGCAGGTGGCTGCACAGCAGCACCGTGCGACCCTCCGCGGCGAGGGTCCGCAGCAGGCCGCGCAGCCAGATGATCCCTTCGGGGTCCAGACCGTTGGTGGGTTCGTCGAGGATGAGCAGTTCGGGGTCTCCGAGCAGGGCGACAGCCAGCGAGAGCCGCTGGCGCATGCCGGTCGAGAAGGTCGTCGCCCGGCGGTCGGCGGCCGAGTCGATGCCGACCAGCCGCAGCACGGTGTCCACCCGGGCGGCAGGCAGGTCGAGGGCGTCGGCCCAGATCCGCAACTCGATGCGTGCCGTGGCACCGACGACCGGACCCATCCCGTCGAGCATGACGCCGACCCGGCGACCCGCGTCGGGCAACCGGTCGTAGGGGTGACCCCAGAGCCGGGCGCGCCCACTGGTCGGCGTGACGAGCCCGAGCAGCATCCGGATGAGCGTGGTCTTGCCGGCACCGTTCGGGCCGAGCAGCCCGACGATCCGGCCGGAGGTCGCCACGAACGACACGTCGTCGACGGCCCGGAACGAGCCGAAGTCCTTCGTGACGTGCTCGTATGCCACGAACCGGTGCGGTGGTCATGATGTCCTCCTCGGGCCGCCGGAGGCCTGACTGCGGGCCAGTGCCGCCGAGGCGGTGGTCAGCGCGGTGAGCCATGGGTTGGTGGTGGCGTGCCGGGGCCGAGCGCGCAGCAGACGCGGCAGGACCCCACGGAGCACGTCGGTCGCGCTGGCCTGCCGCCGACGCGGGCGCAGACCGGCGGAGCGGGTGACGGCGTGGGACATGGGGGCAGTTCCTTCCAGAGTGCGGGCAAGGGTGAGCGGGTGGGTCTGACCGGCCCTCGGTCGGGGTGCTCGCGCACCCCGACCGACGAGGCGTCACGGACCGGCGCGGGTGCCGATCAGGTGGCGGTGACGATGGCGGTGACGATGGTGACGCCGATCGTGACGCCCTCCCAGAAGCCGGGGGCCGACATCTCCTCGAGCTCCTGCAGCTCCAACTCGGTCGGGTCGATGTTCTCGACGGACTCGGTGCGATCCGGAGCCTGGTTCTGGTCCTTCTTGGGCATGATCTGTCCTTTCGTGCAGTGCAGATGGCTTGCAGATGGGTGCGTTGTTTCGGGTCGCCGGGCGCGGGGCCCGGGGCCCCGGACCACCGATCCGTCGGTGGTCGTCCGGTGGCCCGGCGGGGGGCCCAGTGCTGCCCCGAGGGTGTGGGCGCTGGGCCGTGACGGGACCGAAGGGCCGTCAGGTGGCGGCGATGACCGTGATCGTGATGCCGACGACGACGCCGCCGACGGTCCACCATCCGGGTGCCTCGAGGGTCTCGAGGTCCTGCAGGTCCAGCTCGACGCGGTCCGGCTGCTTGTCGGCCGGCGTGTTCTCCTGGGAATTGCTCATCGAACGTCCTTTCATGGGTAGGGAATTGGTTCTCTTGCCCCCTGGTCAGGTGAGGACGGCGAAGCCGACCGCGACCAGGAAGATTGCGCCGCCCGCGGCGAGGCTGCCGGTGGTGACCCAGTCCGGGGACTCCAGCGGCTCGAGTTCCTGGATGTCCAGGCGCAGCGGGGCGAACTCGGGTGGTGTCTCCGGGTAGGGCGGGTAGGCGGACGAGGAGATCGATGCCATGACGATTCCTTTCAGACCGGGGCGAGGGCGCGGACCGGGAGGTGACCTGTGGTGCTGACGGCGGTGCCGACGGCGGTGCCGACGGCGGTGCTGACGGCGGTGCCGACAGCGGTGCTGGTGACCGGGTCGCCTGGGCGGCCGGATGGGAGGCCCGATGGGCCGCAGAGAGCGGCCTCGAGCAGTCCGCGCAGCTGGTCGGCGGGCACGCCGCCGAGCATCGGCAGACCGCTGCCCCACCCCAGTCGGATGCGCTCGGTGAGCACCTCGGGGGTGACGGCCCCCCGGTGGGCAGGACCAAGACCTGACACGCCCCAGTGCGCGAGCAACTCGGCGATGCCCGGCCCGGGGTCGGCCGGCAGCGGCCGGTCGTGCGTGGCCCGGATGTCGGCCCAGACGATCCGCAGCCGATGCCGGTCGCCCAGCCAGGCGTCGCCGGCGTCGAGGTGGGCCCAGAAGGCCGGCCAGAGTGTGACCGTCGCGGGGATCTTCGGGGTCGCCGTGGCGGCGCCCAGCTCGTTGGCCAGCGCCCAGAGCCGCACGCCCCACGGGGAGTGCGGGCGTTGCACCGGGTCGCCGTGACTCAGGGCGCCGATGGCGGCCACCTCGGCGAGGGCGTCCAGGGGGCCGGGCGCTCCGAGGGACAGCGCCCCGACGATCTCGTCGCCGCGACGGACCAGCCGGCGGAGGGCGCCGCGGCATACCGTGTCGGCGAGCGGCGCTCCGGCCCGGTCCCCGACGAAGGGGCCGACGAGCCGCGACAGGATCTCGACCAACCCCTCGCGCACCAGCTGCGCCGGCAGGCTGTGGTAGGCCTGCGGCGCGTGCCCGTATGCCGCGGGCCGCAGCGCACGCCCCATGACGAGCCGCCGTCGTTCGTGGCCGGTCACCGCGACCGCGCTCGCCTCGGCGCCGGTGCCCAGGGTCGTGGGCACCGCGACGAGCGGGACGGGGCGGATCACCTCGGGAGTGAGCACGCTGAGGTTGCTGCGGGTCCGGGCCATCCGCTCCAGGTCCAGCCCGCGCATCGTGGCAAGCTTGACCCGGTCGAGTACCGCTCCCCCGCCGAGGACGGCCGTGACGGCGGCGTCCTCGGCGGGGCGGTACGGCTCGATGGGATGGGTGTCCTCGGGCGTGGCGTCGGTCGTTGGCGCAACCGGCACGACGGTGAGCTCGCGAGCCGGTATGCCGTGCCGGGCCAGCCAGCCGCGGACCTGCCCGTCGACCTCGGAGCCGAGGACGGCCGGGTCGACGTAGATCACGGCGTGTCGGCGCGGCGCGTGGGCCACCGCGGCGTCGACGACATCGCTCGCCGCGAACCAGGTGTGCGTCACGAGGCCACCTCCAGGGCGCCCGACGGGGCCGTGGGGGCCGGCGCTCGGAGCCCGCCCTGGGCCGCAACCACCTCGAATCCGGCCGTGACGCACTCGAGCAACTGGTCGACGTCGGCGTGGGTGTAGGTGAGCGGGGGGATGAGCTGGATGCCGGCCGGGCCGGGGTGCACGACGGCGCCGGCCCGGCGCACGGCCGTGACGAGGGCGGCGACGGCCGAGCCGGGCACGGGCGTGCCGGGGGCGTCCGGGTCCTGCACGTGCAGGGTGCGGAACAGCCCGCGACCGGCGAGTGAGGTCGGTGCCGGCAGCCCGGGCTGCAGCCGGCGCAGGCCGGCGTCCAGGGCGGCGGCCGCGGCGGCCCCGGTGCGTAGCGCCCCGAGCCGCTCGAACTCGGCGATCGTCGCGACCACGGCCGCGCTCGAGACCGGCGTGCCGGCCTGTGTCTCGGCGTGCACGAGGATCTGCTCGTGGCGGTCGAAGCACTCGACGATCGCCTCGCTCACGAGGATCGCGGCGGCGGCGCTCGTGCCGTTCGTCATTCCCTTCGAGGTGACGAGAACATCGGGGCGGCCGGGCCAGGTCGACGAGGCGAACATCGGGCCGGTCCGACCGAAGCCGGTGGCGACCTCGTCGGCGACGAGCAGGAAGCCCCACTCGTCGCGGAGCGCGACGAGGGTCTCCAGGTATCCCTGCTGGAGCTCGACGGTGCCGGTGCCGAGGACCGGCTCGACGACGACCGCGGCGATGCGGGGGCCCTCGCGTTCGAAGAGCTCGACGAGGTCGGCGGGGACGTTGGGTCCCACATGGCGCACGAAGCGTGGGTCCACCCCGTAGAGCTGCTGTCCCAGGTTCTCGCCGGTCAGCGAGAAGCTGCCGTAGGTGAGTCCGTGGTAGGAGCCGAGCAGCCCGACGACGGTCCGGCGCCCGGTCTGACCGGCCAGCGCCGGCAGCTGCCGACGAGCTTGAGGACGGCGTCGTTGGCGGCCCCGCCCGAGGTGGAGAAGAGCACCCGCGCGTAGTGCTCCGTGCCGGGCAGGGCCAGCAGCGCCTCGGCGGCGGCGCGTGCGTACTCGTTGGAGTAGCGGAAGACACTCAGGTAGGACGCGTCCCGTAGGGCGCCGGCCGCGGCCTCGGTGATCGCCTCGTTGCCGTAGCCGAGGTTGGTGTTCCACAGTCCGCTCGTGCCGCACAGGGCCATTCGGCCGTCGGCGAAGCGCACCTGGTGACCGGTGGCCCCGACGAGGCACAGCTCGTCCCGGTCGCGGTCGGCCGGGCCCATCAGCGCCGGCCAGAGGCCGCGGCGGACGGGGTCGGCGGGGCGGCCGCTCATCGGGCCACCGCCCATACCTGTAAGCCGGCGTCGAGTCGCTCGGTGAGCCCGCTGAGGGTGATCTCGTGAACGAGGACGAAACCAGCACATCGGAGCTCGTCACCGATGACCCGTCCGTCGAAGAGCCCCGGTCGGGAGGTCGCCACCGGTACCGGCCGGGCCGGTGACCCGGGCGGCTGGTGCGGGATGACGGTCACGGTCCGGTATGCCGTGCCCTCCTGCACCTCGTCGTACATGTCGTAGCGGGTGCCCGACAGCCCGGTGGCCACTCGATGCACGGACGCCAGGTGTGCGCCGGACTGCGCCGGGAGCGGCACGGTGACGATGAAGCAGCCGTCGGGCTGCAGGTGCGTGCGCACACAGCGGTAGAGCGCGGGGCGCCGGTCGGGGGGCAGCAGGGTGATCGTCGTGCTGCCCAGGGCAATGGCGGCATACCGGCCGGGGAACCGGAAGTTGGCCATGTCGGCCGTGACGAGGTGGGCGCGGGCGGCGGCCGCCGGCACGAGCTCGCCGAGCCGGCCGCGCAGGATGCCCAGCAGCGTGTCGGAGGAGTCCAGGGCGGTGACCGCGCGGCCGCTGGCGAGGATCGGCAGCGTCATCCGCCCGGCCCCGGCGGCCAGTTCGAGGATCGCGCCGGCCGGGGTGATGTCGCGCAGCAGGGTGAGCACCTCACGCAACTCGCTGTCGTCGGCGCCGGTGATGTCGTGATAGATCGGGCCGCCGTGCTCGTCGTAGAGATCGCAGGTCAGGGCGTGCTCGCCCAACCCCGCGACGGCCGCCGCGGCCGGGCTGAGCAGTTCGACGCTCATGCCGCAACCTCCCGTCGCCGGCTCGTGTGCGGGAAGCCGCGCCGCCCCAGTGCAGCCGCCACCTGCGCTCCCAGGTATGCCGCGGGGTCCCCCGGCGTGGCCGGCGGCCCGTCCAGATGCAGCTCCAGGGCGACGGCGCGGGTCTGGTCCAGCGGCACGCAGCGGGAGCTGGTGGGGTCGACGACGAAGGCACCGTCCCGCCCCCAGAGCAGCACCGGGCGGGTGCTCGGCGCCCTGCCGTCCTCCAGCGGCAGCCACGGCGACATCCGGACCCCGAAACCGGAGACCGCGTCGACGAGCAGGCCACGTGAGCGCAGTGCACGGATCGCGCCGACGGCCGCGAGGTAGCGAGGCAGCCACAGAGTGTCGGCCAGCACGGCGCGGCGCCGCTCGTCGGCGACCGCGTGGGCCACGGCGACCGGGCAGGAGATTGGGCCGGAGTTCGGGCCGGCGTCCGGCGAGCCGGCGAGCTCGAGCCACGCGCCTGCCAGACCCGTCCGGGACAATGCCGGATCCGACACTCGGGCGAGGGTGGCCCCGGCCGCCGACACCGACACGGTGCCGTCGGCGCGAACGTAGAGCCGGGTGCCGGGACCGCCGCCTGGCACGCCCGGGGCATCGCCCTGGGCGGGGCCGTCCGGTCCGTCCGCGGGGCCTGCCCCCGGGTGGTGGCCGAACGCCGGCAGATCGGCCAGCTGGACGGCCGGGCTGGTGTGCACCGGTGGGAAGACCCCCGACTGTTGGGCCAGCGCGGCGTCCGCGGCGAGTGCGTCGAGATCCTCGGCCCCGGTGATCCGCACGAGGGTGGGGCCCCCGACGAGCAGGAAGCGGCTCACGGCATACGCCTGCACTTCCAGAACGAAGTCCGGGTTGACCTCGAAGCGATCGCAGGCCTGCGCCAACCGACCCCGGTAGGTGTGGACCGTGGCGCGGGTCGACCCGAGCGCCGGGCGCTGTGGGGCGAAGACGACGTCGCCGGGCCCCAGCGCGAGGGCGGCGCTGAGGCGATCGACGTGCGCAGCGTCCTCGACGAGCACGCACAGCGGGCGGGTGTCGCCGGCGGGGTGGCTGGCGGCGTGCATGGCGCCGGTGCTGATCGTGGCCAGCGCGGCCAGTGTCGTGGGGTCGGGCATCGTCGGCCTCTCGGAGCGGGGTGTCGACTGCATGCTTCGACGCTAGGAATCCGGCCGCCGGCCGGGCAGGGTGCGCCGTCACCGACCGCCCGTGACCTGCTGGGGTCTGAGGACATGACAGCTGTCAGCGGCCGTGAACGTCCGTCGTAGGGGGCGGTAGGCGGGGTGCCCGGTCGGATCGCCGGTCGGATCGTCTGGTCGGATCGCCCGTCGGATCGTCCGTCGGATCGTGCGTCGAACCAAGGGACATGACACCTGTCATGTCGGGGCATTGACACTCGGCACTGCGCAGCCGCCGCACCAGGACAGGAGGATCACCACAGGACGCCACTGGTGCGGGCCCGCCCGGCGCGGCGCCTGCCGCGCGACAGGGGGACAAGGGATGGCCCGTGGCTCGGGGTCTGCGCAGCAGGGCGCCGTCGTGACCCGGCGCAGCATCGACTACGTGCCGTACACGGTCGGCGACCCGCTCCACTACGACGTGCCGTGGGCATCGGAACGGCCGGGCGACGAGCCAGTGGCGCCCACGGCCCAGCAGGCTCCGCCGGGTTGGTCGGTGCACGAGCGCGGCCCGTGGACGGGCTTCCGGGCCCCCGGGGCGATGCCCGCCGCGGGCTGGAAGGTGCACGTGTCGACCCTGCCGGAGCAGGCGCGCCGGGTCGCTGGGATCGCGGTGCGGATCGCCTGGGCGCACGGGGTGTCGGTCAAGGTGCTGCGCTCTCGCGCGCTCGTGCAGGTGAGCCAGCACAAGTACGCCCCGCTCACCTCCAGCGGCAAGGTCGTCACGGCATACCCCGTGGATGACGCCGCGGTGGTGCGGCTCGTCACCGCGCTCGCCGAGGCCCTGTCCGGCGAGATCGGCCCGGGGATCCCCGGTGAGCTCGCCATCGCCGGCGCTCCGGTGTTCCTGCGGCACGGGGCCTTCACCAGCACCTGGCTGGTCAGCGAGTCCGGGACCCTCGTGCCAGGGGTCCTCGTGCCCGGGCAGGACGGGGCCCGGGACGCGGTCGTGCGGCCGGACCGTCGCGGGCCGGGTGCGGCCGGCGAGCACGAGCCGCCCGCGACGCTGCGCCCGCTGCTCGCTGCGCCCGGCTCGGAGCGGCTCGAGGTGACGGGCGTGTCGCTCGTGCAGCGCACCAATGCCGGTGGCGTCTACCGGGCCACGTGGTGTGACGGGCGCCCCGTCGTGCTCAAGGAGGCCCGCCGGTATGCCGGTCTCGACGCCGGGGGAGCCGACGCCACGCAGCGTCTGCGCCACGAACGCGACGTCCTGCTGCGCCTGGCCGACACCGGCGTCGTGCCCCAGGTCCGCGACTATCGGACGGTCGGCGACAGCGAATTCCTCGTCCTGGAGCGCATCGAGGGCACCACCCTCGCCGAGGCTCTCGCGGCACGGCATCCCGGCCTCAATCCCGAGGTCACCGCCGAGGCAGCGCGCGCCTACCCGCGGTGGGTGCAGCAGACCATCAGCCGGCTCGTGGACATCGCCCGTCTGCTGTCCGAGCACGGGGTCGCGCATGGTGACCTGCACCCGAGCAACGTCCTCGAGACGGCCGACGGGTTGGTGCTCATCGACTTCGAGTCGGCCTCCCTGGACGGCCGGCGGGTGGCCACCGGGATCGCCGCAACCGGCTTCGGCACGGGTGGGTCGGTCGGCCTGTCCGAGGATCTCGCCGGGATCGACCGGTTGCGGTTGACCCTGCTCAATTCCGCTGCGCAGCTGCTGGACTGGCGCCCTGAGTTGCGGGAACGCATCGAGGCGAGTGGCCTGGCCGATCTGCACGCCGCGCTCCAGGCACCTGCAGCGGAATCCCTGCCGTGGGATGCGTCGGGGTCGTCCACGGGGTCGTCCACGACACGGCTCACGGAGCAGCTCGTCGCGGGGATCGTGGCGTGCGCCACGCCGCGCCGCCGCGACCGGCTCTTCCCCGGCGACATCGCGAGCTTCGGCCCACCGGCCGGTGGGCTAGGAGTACTGCATGGTGCCGCCGGTGTGCTGCTCGCGCTGCACGCGGCAGGGCAACCGGTGCCCCAGGCCTGGGTGGACTGGCTCGTGGTCCGAGCCCGGGAGAGCAGCGATCCGACGGGCGGATTCGCCCACGGCCCGGCCGGGGTGGCCTTCGCGTTGGCCCGGCTGGGGCACGCGGACGAGGCCGGCGCCCTGGCACGGCGCGCACTCGCCGACGAGGCCGACGCCGGCCACGGGATGCGGGGCA
>WBZP01000467.1_pt1 | contig 52620 bp, 39 predicted proteins | sample 5204301 | NCBI WGS metagenome assembly WBZP01 (sample SAMN12412401, study PRJNA552823) | activated sludge metagenome | isolation source: activated sludge from nitrification reactor of wastewater treatment plant... | place: USA: Pennsylvania | collected 2017
GGTACTATTTTCCTCCCCGACCCCGGCAATGAAGATCGCTACTACCTCTTTCACATGGCCTGGGATTACGGGGGCAATACCTGGCAATCGGGGCAGCGCTACTATTACAGCCTGATAGATGCCAAAGCCAACGGAGGGTTGGGCAAAGTGGTGGATAAAAACCACCTGATTTTAAAAAATGCCGAAGCAGGCGGCTACGTCGCGGCCACCAAACACGCCAATGGCCGCGACTGGTGGGTGGTATCGCCCCACCATTTTGCCAACAGGTATTATGCCTTTTTGCTCACGCCTAAAGGTGTAGAAGTACATGCCCCCCAAACCATTGGCGATTCAATACGCTATACCTGTTGCGGCATGACGACGTTTACACCAGATGGCAGTAAGTATTTCCGGGGTACTTCGCTCGGTGGCCTTCAAATGCTGGATTTTGATCGTTGCACAGGCCGGTTTTCCAATCCCGTGTTCATTCCCTCAGATTCCATCGGCAGACATGGCCCGTCGGGCCTGGCTGCCTCTTTGGACAACCATTATCTCTATGTCACTACCAATAAGTTTGTCTTTCAGTACGATTTAACAGCACCTGTGTTGTCCGACACCAAAACCCTCGTAGCAGAATACGACACCACGTATTACAATCCTGAGCTCGGCTCTTTTCATCAGGCCCTCCTTGCGCCCGACGGCAGGATATACACTGTGAACCTCAACTATGTGCCGGAAATGGGGGTCATCCACCACCCCGAACGCGCAGGCAAAGCCTGCCGCACGGAGCAGCACGGCTTTCGCCTGCCCGCTCTTTATGGCAATGATTTTATCTTCAACTTTCCCCACTACCGCCTCGGCCCATTGGACGGCTCGCCCTGCGATACGCTGGGCCTCAACAACCAGCCCCTTGCCAACTTCCGGTGGTCGGTGGAAGACAGCCTGGCACCGCTGCGGGTGCAGTTTTCGGAAGTGTGCAACTACGAACCCGCCGCCTGGCAATGGGATTTCGGCGACGGCACCACTGCTGCGGAGCGCTACCCGGAACATCTCTACGCCGGGCCGGGCAAATACGAAGTGTGCCTCACGGCCCGCAACGTCCACGGCAGCCACACCTTTTGCCGCACCCTGTACCTCGGTGTAACCGCAACGGAATATCCGGCTGTATCGCAGGGTATAGAAGTCGTGCCCAATCCCTTTTCGGAAGTACTTGGTGTGCTGCTGCACACAGCACTGCCCGCCCCGCGCCTGCTGTTGCGCGATGCGCAGGGGCGCTTGTGTCGCAATATGCCTCTGCTGGCGGGCTTCAACGAAGTGGAAACCGCTACGCTTCCGTCGGGCGTGTACTTTTGGGAGGTGTGGAGCGGCGGGCAGCGCATTCACGGCGGCAGGGCGGTAAAAATGGAATGAGAGAAAGCACATCCTGCTTCATAAGCCTGCCCTACAGAAAAATATCCTGCAAAACACAAATTCTTCCCTACCTTTGCCCCCCGCCGGATTGGCAGTCCCTTCTCACCGATGATACAACCAGTTATAATTCAGCAAGTACAATGCAGCCAACATTATTAATTTTAGCAGCGGGGATCGGGAGCCGTTACGGAGGGTTGAAACAAATAGACGGCATGGGGCCGGACGGCGAATCCATCGTGGAATATTCCGTTTTCGATGCCATCCGGGCCGGTTTCGGCAAAGTGGTATTCGTAATACGCAAAGACATAGAAACCGACTTCCGGGAAAAAGTAGGCAGTCGCATAGAGCCGTACATCCGCACCGAGTATGCTTTTCAGGAACCGGACACCGCTCTGGAATGGTTGAGTACCTTGCCAAAGCGCGAAAAACCCTGGGGAACAGGCCATGCCATCCTTGCTGCAAAAAACCACATTCAGGAGCCGTTTGTAGCCATCAATGCCGATGATTTTTACGGCGCAGAGGCGTTTCGGCAAATCGCAGATTTTTTGCGCACCGGATGCAGTCCCGTGCAATATGGCATGGTGGCCTATCGTTTGGCCAATACCCTTTCCGAAAATGGCACAGTGGCACGTGGTGTGTGTACGGTCGGGGAAAACGGGATGTTAGCAACCGTGACCGAACGACTCAACATCGAACGCACAGCCGAGGGCATCAGCTATCGGGAGGAAGACGGCCACCGTCATTTTTTAGCCGACGATACCTTAGTTTCCATGAATTTCTGGGCCATGCACCCGGATGTTATGCAGGAAATTGAACAACAATTCAAAACCTTTGTGCAAAATAACCTGAATCAACCACGGGCAGAATTTTATATTCCCAAAGTGCTCAATACCCTGTTGCAGGAAAATAAAATTGTCTTGAAAGTGCTTACAAGCAACAATCAATGGTATGGGGTCACTTACACGGCCGACAAGGAAACCGTTCAGGAGGCCCTGTCTGCCCTGTCCGGCAGCGACTATCCGCGCCCGCTGTGGACATCCTGACCCTGTCCCCTTACCAAAACATCCCCGGGCGTGCATTCCCGCAACCCAAACTACCACCTCTACAATCTGACAGCATTGACCCATTAAAAAATTAACAAATTAAAAAATTATTTCTATGTTTCGCATCGAAAAAGATACCATGGGCAAGGTAGAGGTCCCTGCCGATGTTTATTGGGGCGCACAGACCCAGCGTTCCATCGAAAACTTTAAGATTGCCCGCGATACCAATAAAATGCCCCGCGAGATCATCCGCGCTTTTGCCATTTTGAAAAAAGCGGCGGCCCTCACCAATTTTGAAGCGGGCATACTGCCCAAAGAAAAATGCGACCTCATCGGGCAGGTCTGTGACGAAATACTGGCCGGGCAATTGGACGATCAGTTCCCCCTCGTTGTCTGGCAAACCGGTTCCGGTACCCAAAGCAATATGAATGCCAACGAGGTCATTGCCTATCGCGCCCATGTATTGCACGGCGGGCAACTCACCGACGAACAAAAATTTGTCCACCCCAATGACGATGTCAATAAGTCGCAATCCTCCAACGACACTTTCCCCACCGCCATGCACATCGCGGCTTATCAGATGCTGACGGAAGTGACCCTGCCGGGCATTGAAAAACTGCGCGACACCCTGAAAGCCAAAAGCGCCGCATTCATGGACGTGGTGAAAATCGGACGCACCCACTTCATGGATGCCACCCCCCTGACGCTGGGGCAGGAGTTCAGCGGATATGTGGCCCAACTCGATCATGGTCTTCGGGCCATTCGCAATACCTTATCACACCTCAGTGAACTGGCGCTGGGCGGCACCGCCGTTGGCACGGGTATCAACACGCCCAAAGGCTATTCGGACAACGTGGCGCGCCATATTGCCACCCTGACAGGGCTGCCTTTTGTCACGGCCCCCAATAAATTCGAGGCCCTCGCTGCCCACGATGCCATTGTGGAAGCCCACGGCGCGTTGAAGACTGTGGCGGTGAGCCTGATGAAAATTGCCAACGATATTCGGATGCTGTCCTCCGGGCCGCGCTCCGGCATTGGGGAAATTTTTATTCCTGACAACGAACCCGGCTCTTCGATCATGCCCGGCAAGGTGAATCCCACCCAGTGCGAGGCCATGACCATGGTGGCCGCACAGGTACTCGGCAACGATGTGGCCATCAATATTGGCGGTGCCAACGGCCATTTCGAACTGAACGTGTTCAAACCCGTCATGATCTATAACTTCCTGCATTCGGCCCGGCTGATTGGCGAGGTGTGCGTGTCCTTCAACGACAAATGCGCTATCGGGATCGCGCCCCTGCACGACAACATCAAAAAACACGTCCAAAATTCCCTCATGCTGGTCACGGCCCTCAATCCCAAAATCGGCTACTACAAAGCAGCGGAAATTGCCCAAACGGCCCATAAACAGGGCAAAACCCTGAAAGAAACGGCCCTGCAGTTGGGCTACCTGACTGCGGAAGAGTTTGATGCGTGGGTGAAGCCGGAAGATATGGTGGGGAGAGAGATTTGAGATTTACGATTTTTGATTTTTGATTTGAGATTTTGGATTTGAGATTTACGATTTACGATTTTGGATTTACGATTTTGGATTTTGGATTTTGGATTTACGATTTAAGATTTACGATTTGAGATTTACGATTTGAGATTTACGATTTTGGATTTACGATTTTGGATTTACGATTTACGATTTAAGATTTACGATTTTGGATTTACGATTTTGGATTTACGATTTGAGATTTACGATTTGAGATTTACGATTTGAGATTTACGATTTAAGATTTACGATTTTGGATTTACGATTTAAGATTTACGATTTGAGATTTACGATTTAAGATTTTGGATTTGAGATTTTGGATTTTGGATTTGAGATATGTGTCCTGGGATAGACGCTCTAACAATTAACAATTAAAAATTAACAATTAAAAAAGTGTCGGTTGGTTCTGTCTTGATTGTGGATGACAATCCGGGGGTGCTGAGCGCGGGGAAGCTGCTGCTGAAACGCCATTTTGCGGAGGTGGATACCACCCGCGACCCGGAAGAGATACCGGCTTTGCTGCGGCAAAAGCGGTATTCTGTCATTTTATTGGATATGAACTTCGGGCGGAGCGCCAAAAACACAGGACAGGAGGGGTTTCAGTGGTTGGAGAAAATTCTGGAGTTGGATCCCTCGGCGGTGGTGGTGCTTATCACGGCTTTTGGCGACGTGGAACTGGCGGTGCGGGCCATCAAAAACGGGGCTACCGATTTTGTGCTGAAACCCTGGGACAACGACCGGCTGCTGACCACACTTCATGCGGCCTTAAAACTGAAAAACAGCCAGGAAGAAGCCGACGTGCTGAAAAACAGGCAGACGGGCCTGAATTTGGCCGCTGTGCGCGATATGCCCTCCATGGTAAGAGGTACCAGCAAGGCCATGCAGGAGATTTGGGAAACCATACAGCGGGTGTCCGAAACCGATGCCAACGTCCTGCTGCTGGGCGAAAACGGTACGGGCAAAGACTTGGTGGCCCAGGCCATTCACGCGCAATCGCTGCGGGCACGCGAGAATTTTGTGAAGGTGGATATGGGGGCGCTCACCGATACGCTTTTTGAAAGTGAGTTGTTTGGCCACGTGAAGGGGGCTTTCACCGATGCCCGCGAAGACCGCCCCGGCCGCTTCGAAGCCGCTGACGGAGGTACCATCTTTTTAGACGAAATCGGAAATGTGCCCCTTGCGCTACAGGCCAAGCTGCTGACAGTACTCCAAAACCGCACCGTCACCCGGGTTGGCTCCAATCGGCCCCGCAACATAGACGTGCGGGTCATTGCAGCCACCAATCAGGACTTGTACGATATGGTGCGCAACCGCCACTTCCGGCAGGACTTGCTGTATCGCATCAATACCATCGAAATTTCTCTGCCTCCGCTGCGCGAGCGCCCCGAAGACATCGAGCCATTGGCCACCCATTTTCTGCAACAGTTTGCCCAAAAATACCACCGTCCGGTGCGCGGCTTTTCGGCGGAATTGCTGCGGGAAATGTCGCATTATCGCTGGCCGGGCAATATCCGGGAGCTGCAACACGCCGTGGAACGCGCCGTCATCATGGCCAAGGGGGAAAAATTGGAATCCGCTGATTTTTTTCCGCGTTCCGGCCGCAACAGCAGCACGCAGGCAGAAGATTTTTTTACCATGAACTTAGACGAAATGGAAAAACAGCTGATTACCAAGGCATTGCAAAAACACCACGGCAATATCACGGAAGCGGCTTTGGAATTGGGACTGACCCGCGCCAGTTTGTACAGAAGGTTGGAAAAGTACAATCTTGCCTCTTAACACAACAGCCCTCTTTCCGGATGCGTTAAAACAAAGTTAAGCCCGTTACTTTTAAAAGCGGGTTCGTCCAATATCTGTTTTTACAACAATTCAAAACATTCGTACTACAACATGAAAAAAATGTTTCTTGCCTTTGCGGCTGTATTGTGTGCGCTGACGCTGACCGTTGCGCAGGAAGATGGTGCCAAATTAGCGAAGAAAGCGGCAAAATCGTATTCTACTTACAATATTGACCCTTCGGGCAACGCAGGCAAACTCACCGATGCCAAAGAGGAAATCACCCGTGCTCTGGCAACGCCCGAAGCGCAGGCATCGGTCTCTGCCTGGCAGTCGAAAGGCGATATCTATTCCACGATTGCCCAGAAAGAAATGCTGAAATTCAGCCTTGATAAATCTGCTTCTTTTTCAGGCGACAACGACGCACTGGAAGCCTACAATGCCTATGTAAAAGCCTTAGAGCTGAGTACCAAAAAGTACGAAAAATCGGACGCGTTGAAGGGGATTATGGATTTGCAGGACAACCTCAACAACGTTGGCATTATAAAATACGAAAAGAAAGAGTATGGCAAGGCATACGAGTCTTTCAATGCCTACCTGAAAAGCCACGAAGTGCTGAAAGCCAATGGCAAAGAGAGCAAATTGGATGACAAAAAGGTGGACATCAATGAGCAGATTTATATCACTGCCCTGTGCGCCCTGTTGAGCAAAAAGAATGCGGAGGCCATCGCCCTTTTGGATCCTTTGGTTAAAAAAGGCACTGCAAAAGAGGAGGTGTATGAAGCCCTTTTACAGGCCAAAACCGATACAGGCGACGAAGCAGGTGCCGCCGCTTTACTGATCGAAGGGCGCCAGAAATTCCCCGGCAATATGAACATGCTGATTGCAGAAATCAACAATCTCATCAAAGCCGGTAAGCTGGACGAACTGATTGATCGCCTCAAGCAGGCCATCGAAAAAGAACCCGCCAATGCCAGCCTGTATGTGAACCTGGGCCGGGTGTACGACGATCTGCAAAACCGCGAAATCAAAGCAGGCAATACCGCCAAAGCCCAGGAGTACTTCGATCTGGCCAAACAAAACTATACGCTTTGCTCTGAAAAAGACCCGAATTCCATAGACGGCTATTATCAGATCGGGCAGATGTACTACAACCGCGCCGTAGCGGTCAGCCAGAAAATGAACACCCTCGGCAATACCTCCGAGGACCTCAAGAAGTACAAAACCATGAATACTGAAATGCTGGGCTACTTCGATCAGGCCCTTCCTTATTTCCAAAAGGCCGAAGCAGTTGATCCCAACGACCTCAATACGCTGGTGGCTTTGACCGAAATTTATGCCCGCAAAGAAGACGATCTTTCTTTGGAGTTCAAAAAACGGAAGACGGTGGTACAGGAAGGCGGCAAGAACGCAGGTTCTTACTTCAAGAAATAACGATCCGCTGAATGGGTTAATTTGATAATATGCTGATTTTCATATTGTTGCATTGCAAATTACACCAATTAAGTTTTCACTTTCCGTCTGTTCAGATTAAAAGATTGGGGAGCGCATTCCATTGTGGATGCGTTCCCCAATTGTTTATTGGCGGTTTAATACAATAGTTCGTTAAGCAATCATGCGGCAATTCTGCCCAATTGATAGAGTCTTTGAATTTCGGGGTTATTTTTTTCGACCAATGGGCATTTCCCATAAATAGAAATAATTTTATCGGGCAGTAATTCATTGATACATTGGGTCTTGATGTCAGCCATTGAAAAAGGAGGACGTTGTTCTTTGGGAATGGAAAGCCAGTGTTGAACCTTTGCCACATTAAGTTTGGTAAGGGAGTGATTGAAGTAAAAGTCCAGCGCTTTCTCCTGACGACTCTGACAATGTTCCAATCCCAAATGGCCGTTCAAAGTGCTGACGATAAGTCTGTTCCCCATAAATACCATAGCGCGACATAGATAAAAAATTGATCCGACCACGTATGCTCAGGTACAAAATACCAACGTGCAGCAAAAAGTTCTCCCGACGCTTGTTTATTCCAGATATTCTTCTGAATATTGCGCCTGTAATTAAACAGGTACATTTGGTCCTGTTATTTGCAGATAACACACTTTTCACATTCTCTCATTCGAATACTTTCTTATGTTACACACTCATTCTGATTTTCGTGCTTTATTAAGCATATTATTTGTTAAAACAGGGGGGGGGGGCAGTAATTGTTCTGCTCACTTTTTTCGCCCCCTTTAGGCTTTCAGGCCAATTTGTAGTAGAGGGTAGCTGTGGCTTAGTAGGAGTTCCGGTTTATGGAACCAACGGTGGCCAAATAAGTATATCTTCTTTGCCGACACCCCTTCCTCCCTCCTTTGTCATTCGAGGAGTTTTGAGTATTGATCAAAAAACGGAGTGGGCAGGACACACGGTTCTCATGTCCTCGGATGCCCAAATACTCATCCAACCAGATATTGAGTTCTCCATTTCTGCGTGTATTATTCAAGGTTGTGGAAGGTGGAAAGGAATAAACATGACGGGGGATGGAACCTTTTCCATGACAGGTGGGCGCGTTAGCGATGCAAATATCGCATTGGAATCTACGGGTAAAAACAGTATCACGATAGATGGCAATGCTTTCTTAACGCGCAACTATTATGGTATATATATCAGGAATGCCACTGAATTAAAAAAATTATCGCTCTCCAACCTGACGATAGATGGCACTCTGCCGCCACCACCCAACCCACTTTCGCCTACAGAATCACAAATAACGAGAGGGATTGTAGGGATAGCAATCAGTAATATATCGAAATTTAACATTGCCGGAAATGGAACGATAAAAATCAGGAAATACGAATTCGGGGTGCAGATGAATGAAAGCAACGGTAACATTTCAGGTGTGAAAGTAGAAGAATGTGCGTGGATAACCGATAAAGGAAAAATCGGTACCGCCATAGATATGACCAATGGAGAATATAGCGTAAAGACCTGCACAATTGACAGATGTCACAGGGGAATCGTTTCAAATATATGCAAATTCGATATATCAAACAATATAACAGACAACACCACCAAAGCCATCATTTGCTCAAACGCCTGGCCGGGTGCAGCCAATAAGTGTACCATTTTCAACAATACCATCACCAATACGGTTGGAGGCATAGATGCTTCTCCAAATCCGGGTGCGTATATTACTATTGATCAGAATACAGTCAAAAAAGTATCCAGAGTTGGCATTTTCCTGACCGATCTGCTATTTGGGGGATCGGTTTTTAGCGGGCATAAAATAACCAATTCTCCTGAGGTAGAAATCAGCAATAATGCCGGGCTTTTTCCTGAAAATAATGCCGGAGCCACAGGTATTTCTGTTAGTCAGGTACAAGGATTGGGTGGCGGAGGTATCTCTGTTTGCTCCAACAAGGTCACGTTACCTTCTACTAATACAGAGAGTGATAATAAGGGTATTTTGGCAGAATCTATTCACGCTGTGGATATTTCGAAGAATGAGATTACACAAGGCACTTCCAATGCAACAGCAAATCACACAGGAATTCGTTTCGTAGGAAGTAATTTCTGCTTTTTGGGGTGCAACGGCGTAAACTACACCAATACTGGCATTCAGACATCCGGCAATTGCCCGAATGTTTCTTTTCACACCAACCGCTTCAAAGAACATGACAAAGTAGGTCTGGAGGTATCAGGTCGTTTAAGCAATTTTTTTAGCGGAAAATATGAGCATCAGGGCAACCGCTGGCTTTACATTACCGACAACATTAAGCCGGGGGCAATTAGTAATATGGACCCATTCTTCAATAGTTTGTACAGATTTGTGGTAGATAAAGATGAAAACATGGAATTTTTTCCTTATGTAATAGGCGCAAACTGGTTCTTCAATGAATCAACCCCTGATATAACCCGAAGTTGTAATCCTTCCTCCTCCGGTTGCGCCGGTGCGATTGCGGAAGGCTCTGGTGAGGATGAGATGATGCAACGTGTAGCGACTGAAGACCCGATTTTACAGGTACTTCCTCCCTTGTTGCGCTGGGAATTGGAGCAACAGACATTGAACTACATCGCAGAATCGGGCAATACAAGCAGCTCCGCGTGGAGTGGCTTTTGGAATAGTCGTTACAACACTTCGCAGGGAATCATAGCCCGGATGCAGCAGTCATCTCAATTCTGGCAAACATCCACGGCCGAATTGTTGGCAAACTTTAATCAAAAAGCGGGAGCGCTTTCTCTTCTACTTCGAGATAGTACCGCAACTGCCATCCATATTTCCGCCCTGCAGGCCGGACGGGATGCCGCAAAAAGTGCTTATCAGAATGCCTGGACGACACATTTAAGCAGTCTTTCGGGCCTGAACGCAGCCATTCCTTCCGGCGGAGCGCCTTATGAGCAATACCTTAAAGATGTAAATGGTATTTCTCTTTCGCTTTTATCGGGCGCTCAAACTGAATTGAGCGAAGCACAACTTACCCAACTGCGCGAAATTGCTGCCCTGTGTTACGCGCAGGCCGGCCCTGCGAGTGGTATAGCACGCTCCCTGCTATATTCTGAAGCGACGGAGTGGGTATCAGAAGATTGCAGTGCTGAAGACCGCAACCGCGACAGCCAAAACCTTTCTCCCGCCAAGGCCATATCATTGGCTCCTAATCCCGCGAAAGAGATATTAGTGGTAACAGTCGCTGCCAATGACAATACAAGATTTACCTTAGAACTATACGATGTCAGTGGAAAATCTGTACTACAGCGTTCCTTATCCTCCGGCCAGACCGTGATTGATACAAAGGGTTTATTATCCGGTTTTTATATTGCCCGTTGTGTGGACAACACAGGTCGTCTCATTTCTTCTCATAAGCTGATTATCCAAAAATGAGCAGGAGAAAGTATGTAACAGCCTTGTTTTGTAGTCTTTTGTCCTTTTTAAATGCGCAAAACGAACACTTGAAAAACGACTACCGATGGCCTTTGGGGTATAATCGTGCTGCTAATTTAGTCAAATACGAAGGTCCCATTTTGGATTTTCATCAGAACCCGACAGTGATTCTAACCGAGCCGCGCTGGGCAGAATTTGACAATGGCAACACCAGCCTGTGCAATGATGAGGGGCAATTAGTAGCCTATACCAACGGTTGCCGGATGTTTAACGGACAACACGAAGTGATGATTCGGGGGGATTCCCTGCCAGATGACTGGGTTCGGGAGAATTATTGCCCCGTTCGAGAGTTTTATGTGATGCGCCACTCCAATCTGTTGCTACCGCGTCCTGGCAGCGATAGTATCGTACATCATATTGCCTTTGGTTTTCACCTCATAAATGACACTGTTTTGTATTTTTTGGGCGATACGATCTATGAAAATGTCATCAATATAAAAGCTGGCGGCGGCAGGGGCATCATGGGCCGCCGCCAGCCCATTTTGACCGACACTTTTTTTATGAACCATCTCTCGGCCTGTCGGCACGGCAACGGGCGCGACTGGTGGGTGTTGGCCCGTGGCTGGCTAAACGACCGTTATCATTTTTTCCTGCTTGATACATTGGGACTGCATTATCACCATACTCAGCGCTTTGGTACGCCCAGCGGCTTACGAGGCGGTCGTACAGGTCAGGCAGTATTTTCACCGGACGGCAATTGGTTTATTGCCAGTGAAAACCTGTTTGGTTTGAGGCTTTATCGCTTCGATCGGTGTTCTGGTTTATTTTATGGTCCGCCTTTAGAACTGCCCGTGATGGAGGAACCCAACGACAGCGGCTGGAATACACCCGGAGTAGCCGTGTCTTCAAATAACCGCTTTTTGTATGTGGCTTTTTACTTCAACTGTTATCAATTCGACCTGACGCAGCCGGATATTCTAGGTACCCAGAAAAACGTGGCTCGCTGGGACAGTTCCCGCAATGAAAATGGATGGGCTACTACTATGCGTTATCTGAAGTTAGGGCCGGACGGCAAGATATATGGCTCCATACCAGGCCCGAATACCTACCTGCACCGCATCAACTACCCGGATTTGGAAGGCGAAGCCTGCGATTTTGAGCAACGAGCCATCCGCCTGCCCAACTGGAACTACTCCATGCTGCCCAATATTGCCTGGCCACGCACGGGAGTACTGACAGGTAGCCCCTGCGATACGCTGGGCTTGGTTAGTGCCGTCAAATCTGCTCCTCAAAAATGGGAAGTGCAGATATGGCCCAACCCTGCATCTTCAGAACTGTGGCTCAGCGTGCCGGAGGCAGCAGGTACGGGCCTTGTGGCAGAAATGACAGACCTGGGAGGCAGGCCCGTACTCTGTCGTCCAACCCCTTCCGGTCGCCAGACGGTATTGGATGTGTCCGGGCTTTCACCGGGTTTTTATGTGCTGCGTTGCAGGGATGGGTCGGGGTGTGTTATTTCTTCTCACAAGATAATTATCCAAAAATGAATAGGAGAAACTACATTACGGCCTTACTTTGTAATCTTTTCTCGTTATTATGTGCCCAGAACGAACACCTGAAAAATGATTATCGGTGGCCTTTGGGATACAATTACTGGGGAAATTTAGTGAAATATGAAGGGCCTGTTCTTGATTTTCATCAGAGTCCGGCAGCGGTTCTTACCGAATCGCGCTGGGCAGAATTTGACAATGCCAACACCAGTTTGTGCAACGATGAAGGGCAGTTGGTGGCCTATACCAACGGCTGCCGGATGTTCAACGGGCAACATGAGGTAATGATCCGGGGTGATTCCCTGCCGGATGACTGGATACGCGACGACTATTGCCCTTTGCGCGAATTTTATGTACTGCGTCATGCTAACCTGCTGCTGCCCCGCCCGGGCAGCGACAGCATGGTGCATCATATTTCTTTTGGCTTTCGGCCGAATAATGATACAATTTTATTTTATCTTTGCGATACGATCTATGAAAATGTCATCAACCTGAAAGCGGGTGGCGGCAGAGGCATCGTGGGCCGCCGCCAACCTGTATTAACCGATACTTTTTTTGGCAATCACCTCACCGCCTGTCGGCACGGCAACGGGCGCGACTGGTGGGTGGTGGTCCGTACCTGGCTCAGCGATCGGTATCACTTCCTGTTGCTGGATACATCGGGCCTGCACTATCACCACACCCAGCGATTTGGCGTACCGAGCGACCGCAAAGGAGGGGGCACAGGTCAAGCCGTCTTTTCGCCTGACGGGGCTTGGTTTATCGCCAGCGAAAACCGGTTTGGCCTCCGACTCTATCGCTTCGACCGTTGTTCGGGTTTGTTCTATGGGCCGCCCTTGGAGCTGCCCGTGATGGAGGAACCCAACGACAGCGGCTGGAACACACCGGGGGTGGCCGTGTCTTCGAATAACCGCTTTTTGTACGTTGCTTTTTTCTTCAACTGTTATCAGTTCGACCTCACGCAGTCGGATATTCTGGCTACCCAAAAAAACGTGGCCCGCTGGGACAGTTCCCGCAATGAAAACGGTTGGGCAACTACCATGTATTATTTGAAATTAGGGCCGGATGGCAAGATATACGGCTCCATACCGGGCCCGAATACCTATCTGCACCGCATCAACTATCCTGACTTGGAGGGGGAAGCCTGCGATTTTGAGCAGCGGGCCATCCGCCTGCCCAACTGGAATTACTCCATGTTGCCCAATATTGCCTGGCCACGCACGGGAGTACTGACAGGTAGCCCCTGCGATACGCTGGGCCTGGTTAGTGCCGTCAAATCTGCTCCTCGAAAATGGGAAGTGCAGATATGGCCCAACCCTGCATCTTCAGAACTGTGGCTCAGCGTGCCGGAGGCAGCAGGTACCAGCCTTGTGGCAGAAATGACAGACCTGGGAGGCAGGCCCGTACTCTGCCGTCCGGCCCCTTCCGGTCGCCAGACGGTATTGGATGTGTCCGGGCTTTCACCGGGTTTTTATGTGCTGCGTTGCAGGGATGGGTCGGGGTGTGTGGTTTCAGTGCATAAAGTGGTGGTGCAGCGATGAGGAATGCTTCATTGTATATTTCGGTCAATTTGACCGAAATATACAGTTTTAAATTTTTCCTTAAAAACACCTTTCACATCCTTTGTGGTAGTATCTATGGCCTGTATGATAAATATACCGGACGGCAATCAATATTCACCTGAGTGTCATACTGAACGGAGTGAAACATTTGTCGGGGCGTGACGACCTTTCTTTGGAGTTCAAAAAACGGAAGACGGTGGTACAGGAAGGCGGTAAAAACGCAGGTTCTTACTTCAAGAAGTAATGATCGGCTGAATGGGTTAATTTGATAATGTGGTGATTTTCAGGTTGTTACATTGCAAATTACATCAATTAAGTTCTCGTTTTCCGTCCTTTCAGATGAAAAGATTAGGGAGCGCATTCCATTGTGGATGCGTTCCCCAATTGTTTATTGGCGGTTTAATACACCACATACTTCGTATGAAACCGCCCTTCAAACAAAATAGTATCCGGCAGATAAGAGTCCTGATTGACAATGGCGGGCCTGCCTTTTCTTTTAAATTTTGCATACAAAGCCCCCCTTACCTCTTTGGTCGTAGTGTCTATAGCATGTATGGTAAACTTGGCAGTAGAGGGATCAATTACTTCATAATCCTGACTGCCATAGTCAATATTGCGATATTGCGCAAAATTGATAAAGTTTCCAAACTCGCCCGTTTCGTTTAAATAGATAATCACAATAATTCCCAAAATATTGATAAATTGCCCCTTACTCTGCGTTAAACTACAACTTAAAGTCTTTGAGCTGCGATAAGAAATAAAACGCGGCTCGTAATTCACCAATTTGCCATTCATCCACAGAGCGACCTCCGTAGTATCCACTGGCGTATTGTCTTCTTTGGGTACAAATTCTTCGTCGGGGCGGCATTGAGTAGCAAGTGCAGCCAGCAGAAAAAGAGCTGAGTAGAGCAGGTACTTCATGGTATGATGATTTTAAAATGTTGAATACCGGCTGAACCGGAGATATTAAGTAAGTAAAGCCCGGAAGGCAATTTTTGTGTTTCCATAAACACATTAAGGCCGCCATTCTGTCGCAGGAAAGACCTTCCCTGAAGGTCATACAGAATTATTTCATCGGTTGCTTTCGTACCTTCGATAAATAAGCGACCCTGAGTGGGATTAGGAAAAACGTGTATCCTCTCTGTCTGTCCCCCGGCAATTCCCTGTTCTGTACGGTCTATGACCTTGTGTTTTTCCTGACAACCTGCTACTTTCACTCTAATAGTAATGGTTGCCGACCCTCCCCCGTTACCCGGAACATCCACCCGCAGGGTAATTAATTTGGCACCAATGGGGGCTGTTATGGTTACAGCCGACCCCGTGCCGACTGTTTCCCAGAGTGTAACGTCCGTTTTCATACTCCAAACTGCTTCTGATATAGTTCCCAAACTCGACACGGTGTAGGTTCTTGTGTTTCCTTCACAAATAGTCGGGATACCATTGATCTCAACATCTGGCGGTTGAGGAGGAAAGGGGTTTGGTTTGAAACAGGCTACCTCGTGAGCGCGTTCCCGCAACTTTCTGGCATTATCATTATCCTCATCACCTGTAGAAGAACCTGCAAAAGGCACCCCGTTTGCTGACCACCGGGCAACACGTGTGGTGCCGTCACAGTCTGCCATTATGGTTCTGGTAGTAGAGTTTATTCTAAAACCCCTTGCATAACTATCTCCCCCGTTAAAGATACATCTTAAATTCCAGCAGTTGGTACACCTTTGGTGTCCTAATCCCAGTATATGTCCTATCCCGTGCGTGGCTTTAAATTGTGTACTGGCAGTTGCTATTTCTGCAAAACAATAAGCATTCCCGTCATTTGCATTGTTTGTTGCATTCCCGGAAGCATCGCAAGGAGGATATTGCAGGTGTACATCGTTGACAATCAGGCATACTACATCTGCGAAAAAAATATTTCTCAAGTTCTTTGGCCTCTGCATTTTTGAGTAATGCTTCCTGAGTCTTAGAAGAACAGGGATCTTCTGTGAATCCGGTCAGACCGGCTATGCCAGCTAGTGTAAACGATGCCTGAGCCGGAGTGATTCCACTGGCAATACTGGCAGAGTTTAGTTCACCAATAACTTGATTTGAAAGAGAAGCTGCCCTAAAAGTACCTAATCTTGAAGCTGCTGCCGGAGAGAAGAGAAACAATACCCGGATATCATTTTCCAAGAGGGTACAATTGCCGGGGCCGGGAGGCATACTTTGGTTTTCTTCCTCTTCGTCAATGCCACAAACATCTCCAACAGGAAGAAAAGAAGGATTATACTTGATGAGCAGATCTGTTTCCGGCGATAAGGTCCCAATGCCGTAATACCTGTTTTCCGGTGCATTCCAGATAGTAGCCATTACTCCTTCCGGCATTCTTTGGATATGAAGATTACTGCCGTTCAGGTTGTATCCCGACCAATAATAATTTCCGGGTACAAGGGAATACACAGCATCTGCCGTAAAAGTCATTGGTGTAAATGACTGAGGCAAAGAGACACTGATATAGCGCCCCGTTACACATTGTTCCAAAGTCCTGCTTTTTATAAACCAAGTTGCTTCGGCCATACCCGGCTGTACGATTCGTTCCTTCGCCGAAATTTCACTTGGTGTTGGCACAAACTCCGGCGGTTTTAGATCAAAGAAATGTACTTGGGCCTGAAGCGGGCTATTGAAGACCACAAGGGCAAGAAGGGTTATTTCAAAAAAGTTTTTTATTTTGAAAAATTGGGGGGGGGCGAATTTAATTTTGAAAAATTCATTTTAAAAACGATTTTGGAAAGTTAAGAATGTTTTTGCCTTATCAATGGACACAAAAAGACACAGAAGCCCTGCCGCAGGCGGCATGCTGCAAAACACACAGGTTGCTTTCTTACGGTGTCAATGATTAAAAAAGTACGGGAAGCGAAAGCTGACTTCGGGTACTAATGGATTAAAACAAGGGGACTGCTACGGGAGCAGAAGTATAAGCGAATAACTGATAAGGCGGGGGCAAAGGTAAAGGATGTTTTTTAATTTACAAAAAAATGTTCTCTAAATTATCACATTAACAAGTTGATTTTATTTATATATATATTCTTAACATTAACAAATTTATATCGCTACCGGGGCCTTAATAGCGGGCCAGGGATCATAGTGCAACAATTCAAAATCCCGATACTGGAAGTCATCTATGGAATGCACTTTCGGGTTAAGCGTCATGACAGGCAGAGGCTTGGGCGGCCTTGACAGCTGTAATTGAGCCTGTTCCAAATGGTTCAGATACAGATGCGTATCCCCGCCTGTCCAGATAAATTCGCCGGGTTGCAGATCGCATACCTGCGCGATCATCAGCGTCAGCAACGCGTAGGAGGCAATATTGAACGGCACGCCCAGAAAAACATCCGCGCTGCGCTGGTACAACTGACACGACAAACGCCCTTCGGCCACATAAAACTGGAAAAGACAGTGGCAGGGCATCAGGGCCATTTTGGGGAGGTCGGCCACATTCCACGCGCTGACCACCATGCGCCGACTGTCAGGATTGGTTCTCAAAGTCTGAATCAGTTCCTGTATCTGATCAATGGTACTCCCGTCGCGGGCAGGCCACGAGCGCCACTGCTGCCCATATACCGGGCCTAAGTCGCCCTCCGGCGAAGCCCACTCGTCCCAGATGCTTACTCCGTTTTCTTTCAGGTAGGCAATGTTGGTGTCTCCTTTTAAGAACCACAACAATTCGTGAATGATGCTTTTCAGGTGTACTTTCTTGGTAGTCACTAAGGGGAAGCCTTCCTGCAGGGGGAAACGCATCTGATAGCCGAACACGCTCAGCGTGCCTGTGCCCGTGCGGTCGCTTTTTCGCACGCCGTTGTCTATAATATGGCGTAAAAGGTCGTGATATTGCTTCAAAACAAAAAAATGGGCGTTGTGTGATTTTATTTTGCTGCAAATATAGCAACTTGTTTTGAGAAGCGCGTAATTTTGTGCGCTGCATTCAAAAATGGCTCCACCTGTGCGCTGCCATCAACACCTTCCCAAACCAGCACATTAAAACTCATGCGTATTGCGCTCGCTCAACTCAACTACCACATTGGAAATTTTGAAGGCAACCTGCAAAAAATGCTGGCCGCCGTCGAGCAGGCCCGGCAGCAAAAAGCCGATCTGATCTGTTTCGGGGAATTGTCGGTGTGCGGATATCCGCCCCGCGATTTTCTGGAATTTGACGATTTCATCCGGCAGTGCAACGCTTCTGTGGAGGCCCTGAAAACCGCCAGTCGGGACATTGCGATCGTGGTGGGTACGCCCGTGCGCAATCCGGTGGCCGCCGGCAAAGACCTCTACAATGCCGCCTGCTTTCTCTACGAAGGGGCGGTACTGGGGGTGCAGCACAAGGCCCTGCTGCCCACCTACGACATTTTCGATGAATACCGCTATTTCGAGCCGGCTACTGCATTCCGCACCATTGTTTTTAAAGGAAAAAAAATCGCCCTTTCCATTTGTGAAGATATTTGGAATGTGGGCAACGAAAACCCGCTTTACACCATCTGCCCGCTGGATGAGATGCAGGACGAACAGCCGGATTTCATTCTGAACCTTTCGGCCTCTCCGTTCAACTACCAACACGCGTCCACCCGCATTGCCGTGGTGCAGGCCAATGTAAAGCGCTACGGGATCCCCATGTTTTACGCCAACCACACCGGTGCACAGACCGATATCATCTTCGATGGCGGCAGTTTAGTAGTCTCGCCCGATGCGCAGGTATTCGATGAAATGCCTTATTTCGAGGAGTGCCTGCGGGTGTACGATCTGGAGGAAGTACAGCGCGGCGGGCGCTCGCAGGAGCAACCCAAAGACAAAACAAAACTCATTCACGATGCCCTGCTCACAGGCATCCGCGATTATTTTGGCAAATTGGGCTTTAAAAAAGCCATACTGGGCCTTTCCGGCGGCATAGACTCGGCAGTAACAGCAGTTTTAGCAGCCAAAGCGTTGGGCGCTGCCAATGTCCGGGTGCTGCTGATGCCCAGTCAGTTCAGCAGCGAACACTCCGTTAACGACGCGCTGACACTGGCTCACAACCTCGGCATTCAGTACGACCTTCTGCCCATACAACCCATGTACGCCGCCTTTGAAGCCGCGCTGAAAAACCAGTTCTGGGCACAGCCCTTCAATGTCACGGAGGAAAACATCCAGGCCCGCGTGCGCGGCACCCTGCTCATGGCGATGAGCAATAAATTTGGCCATATCCTGCTGAATACCACCAATAAGAGCGAAATGGCCGTCGGCTACGGCACGCTGTATGGCGATATGTGCGGCGGCATTTCCGTACTGGGCGATGTCTATAAAACGGAAGTGTACGAACTGGCCGCCTATCTGAATAAAACGACCCTTTCCGTGACCGGTGCGGCAGGCCCGATTCCGAAAAGTTCCATTGAAAAGCCCCCCAGTGCGGAGTTGCGCCCCGGCCAAAAGGACAGCGACAGTCTGCCGCCCTACGATATTTTGGATAAAGTTTTGTATCAGTATATTGAATGCCGACAGGGACCCCGGGAACTGGTGGCCATGGGCTTTGAAGAAACCCTGGTCAAAAGGGTGCTGCGCATGGTCAATATCAATGAGTTCAAGCGCGAGCAGGCGGCCCCGGTGCTGCGGGTCAGCAGCAAAGGTTTTGGCATGGGGCGGCGGATGCCTATTGTGGGGAAATACCTTTCTTGATTTATGATTTTGGATTTACGATTTATGATTTACGATTTACGATTTATGATTTATGATTTATGATTTTGGATTTATGATTTATGATTTACGATTTACGATTTATGATTTTGGATTTATGATTTACGATTTATGATTTATGATTTATGATTTATGATTTTGGATTTATGATTTACGATTTACGATTTATGATTTACGATTTATGATTTTATATTTATGATTTTTTAGAGAATTTTTCATTTAAAAACAGGATAAAAACAATATTTTTTAAACTTAATTATTTTTTAATACATGACTGATGATTTCATGCAATTGGCCATTGGGCAGGCACTGAAAAGCCGGGCGGAAGGCGGCATTCCCATTGGTTCCGTATTGGTTAAAGACGGAACGGTGGTGGCGCAGGGACACAACAAACGGGTGCAGGAGAAAAACCCGATCCTGCACGGCGAAATGGACTGCCTGAACAATGCGGGCCGGGTGGGGAGCTACCGCAATACGGTGATCTACTCCACCTTGATGCCTTGCTATATGTGTGCAGGCACTATTGTGCAGTTCAAAATCCCCAAAGTGATTGTGGGGGAGTCGCGGACATTTCCCGGTACCCGTGCTTTCATGGAGGCACACGGCGTGGAAGTGGTGGACCTCGACCTGCCCGAATGTGTGCAGATGATGGAAAACTTTATCGCCGAATGCCCCGAACTCTGGAACGAAGACATCGGCGAACTGTAACGGATATTAATGCATGAACAACTGCTCTATTGCGATTTCGCTGTTTTAAGCCCCCTGTGATTAATATTAGTTATGGGGCTTGCACAGGTGGCTACTAAATGAGATGGGATCATGTAGATGAGACTACATTGCTAGGGAGACGGGGTATCTTAAAGCAGCGAGGTATTTATTCCAACCTGAACCGCACGGGCAGGGTGTAGCGCACCCGTACCGGCCGGCCCTCCAAAAGTCCCGGCTTCCACCGGGGCATGGATGCTACTACACGGGCAGCTTCCGCCCCACAGCCGCCAGCCACATCTTTAAGAATTTCCACCTGACTGATGCTGCCGTCTTTTTCCACAATGAATTGAATGGCTGCTTTACCTTCTATTTTTTTGGCGCGGGCCTCCTGCGGATACTGTATGTGTTCGCCCAAATAGCGCATCAGAGCAGTCATGCCGCCCTCAAATTCCGGCAGTTGTTGTATTTGGTAAAGTTCCAAAGCGTGGTCCGAAGCAGAAGGCAGCGCAGCCGCCCTTTCCACCCCATCCGAAGCCCCTTTTTCTGTAAAGTCCTCTCTTTTCTGGCAGCACCAGATACAGAGTACACAAAGCGGGAGGATGAACAGGTATTTACAGCCTTGTATGGTCGGAGAGTGTTGTTTGGTCAGCATAATCAAACGTTGTTGAAGAGGTGATTGATAAAAAGAATGTGCAAGGGCAGGCATATTTCCGGGGTATGACTGCTGTATCAACAAAAGGCCATATTGTTTGCGGGTAAGTTGTCGGCTTGCTGCCGCGTCTGCTATGTATTCGTGTACCTGCCGCAGGGTGCGGCGATACCAGTAGGCCAAGGGATGGAACCAAAAAAGGATGCAAACCGTTTCTGCCAGCAACACATCTACCGTGTGTCTGCCGCGTACGTGTGCCTGTTCGTGGGCCAAAAAAGCCCGCTGTTGCATATCGTTCATGTCAGCGCCTCCCTTCAATGGCAGAAAAATCCAGTGCCAAAAAGAAAAAGGCAGTTCAACAGCAGGGCTGTGACACAGGATACATCCCTCCGATGCCAGGGTGTGCGGCGACCTGTGTATCAGGGATGCCAGCTGCATCACGCCCCACACAAAACGCAGGGCAGTAACCGCCACGCCCACTACATACCCCACCAAAAGCAAGTCGGTCAGCCCGGCGGTATGCAGAGCGCTTGTCAGACCTGAGGTGTTGCCCACTAATACTTCCGGCAGCCTCCAGGCGGCATAGTCGGGCATATCACCGGTCTGTGCCGCTAACCATTGTACCAGCGGTGTATCCTGCATCCGGGGCCAGGCTGCACCCGCCAGCAGAGTGGCCAGCAGATACTGGCGATTGACCTGGAAAAAAGTCTCTTTACGCAATCCAAAATGATAAAAGATAGCAAAAACAGTCCAGATAAAAGTGGTTTCCATATACAATCGGGCGGGTTTTAGTTTGTAATTTTTACAAGATCACTGGCCTCTCCGCGCAGTCGGGTTGTGTACCAGACCCCTTCGGCACCCGAATAGATACCTGTCTGCACCTGGGTATCGTTGATGTTCTTACCCGCGTTCCGGGGGCGTTTCCAAAGCGTCCATTTCCCCGGATCGGTGCGCTCAGTGCGAAAAAGGTCGCTTTTCCCCAAGCCCGGCCAGCCGTCTGAGGTAAACCACAGGGTGGTCCCGTCGGCACTCAAAAAAGGGTCGCCTTCCTGTGCATCGGTATTCACATCAGAGCCAAGCGCAACGGGCATACTCCAGGTGTTGCCCGTATGCCGGAAAGCGACAAATATATCCTGATCGGGTATATGGTACTGGTTAGGCGCACTGTACGAACCTTCCAAAAGGAGGACTTGGCCATCTGCCGAAAGGAAGCCCTGACCGACACTGCCCAAACCGGACAGGCGCACAGGTTCCGGCGTACTCCAATCCTGTGAGGTGCGCCGACTCAGATGCATCTTTCCCTGGATAGAGAGCAACATTTCCTGGCCGTCGGCGGTAATGGAAAGGGGGATGTCATCGCCCGCACCTGACAGGGTACGGAGAGGGTGGGGGAGGGTCCACCCCGTATCACTTCTGAGGCTGACAAAAATATTCTGATCGGCAGCAGGATAATCGGGACGGTTGCAGGCAGCGAAATACAATTCCCGGCCGTCGGCGCTTACTACCGGATGACTTTCGTCGCCCTGCGGCGTGTTGAGAGCAGTCAGAAACTCTATCTGCGTCGGGGGGTCTGTCTGTCGGAGGATGGGCAGTTTGCCGTCTATCCACGGACGCACCCGTTTTTGAAAATCGAAGTCCGAGTGGCAGCTGCGTGGCAGGGTATCGGGAAACGCCGACCGAACAGATTGCAAAAGATGTATGGCGCTGTGCGGTTGTTTGGTTTCCAGCAAATATTGCAGAGTATGTTCCAATAACTTAAAAGCTGAATAGCGCGGTGCTTTGTCAATGATGTATTGTCGCACTGCGGGCAGCAGCTCTATGGTGTCGTGTACTTGTCTGCGACGCATAGTCTCAAACAGCCCTTGGCGCGTATGCAGGGTTTCCAAAAAAATACGTTGTGTTGGAGTCAGCACTAAGTCGGACGTATCCTTTTGCAAAAGAACTTGATGTACTATGTGTTCTAAGGCTGTCCATGGGGTGCGTTCCAAAAAATCGAGCAGCGAAGCGATGCTGTCCGCGCACAGCAACTGTTGCACTTCCGTGCGCCAGCAGTCGCGGGCCACGAAAGAGCGCGGATAGTCCTGTGCATAGCGCTCTATTTGGCACAGCGGATACTGCTCCTGAAACATCTCCCACGAACGCTGATAAAGCGCCCGCGAGCGGCGGTAGTCCGCAGGGCGTATCCGATTTGCATACTTTTTAAGCAAAACAACCGCTTCGTCGTACCTTTTCGTGTCCAAATGGTAGAGTACGATCTGATGGATGGTGGTGTCTATAAGGGGATGCATGAACGGCAAAGGAGCCTCCAATGTCTGTAAAGTGTCTAAAGCCGCAAAAGTACCCATTACACGGGTTTGGGCCACCATTTGAAGCTGAATGCGTTCGCGCAGGCTCATTATTTTCATGGAATCTACGCCATAATGTTTTTGCATTTTGCGTATCCTTTTGGCCGATAACCCGCGCATTGAAGCATGTAAAGCCAATAACAGGCTGTTTTCCTGTTGCGCCTGTTGCAGGGAGCGAATATGTCCGAAGCGCAGCAGAGTACCATAGTAGCGCGCTGCTACCCCGTGCTTTCGGTGGTCTTCCCACACAGAGAAACGCGCACGGGCTTCTTCCCGACTGATTTTATCTTGTTGCCACAGGCGGTATGTTTTTTTAAAAGACCCGCGTTGCGCCCACAGCACGGGGTAAGCAGAGAAAATAAGCCAGAGTGCCACCAAAAATAGCCATTTCATAGAAGGTGTGTTAAGGACGTGAAAGGGTTCAGTCATTCATTTCAGAGAAACGTTTCAGAATGTCCTCTAAGTCCTTCTCTTTCAGGCGCTTGTCCTCTATCAGGTGGGATACCAGGCGTTGTGCCGAGCCATCGAAATAGTTACTCAGTACATCGCTCAGGCTGCTGGAAGCATACGCATCTTTGTCAATAAGAGGGAAATACTCGTGCGTCTTCCCATAGGCTTTATGGCCCACGTACCCCTTTTTTTCCAAAATACGTACCACACTGGAAACGGTGCTGTGGGGCGGTTTGGGATCGCCCATCTTCTCCAGCACATCGCTGACGGTACCCCGCCCGATGTGCCAGAGCCATTGCATGATTTCTTCTTCTGTTTTAGTAAGTTTTTGCATAACGAAAGCCGATTGTCGGCACAAAGATACAACGTATTTTTACGTTATGCAAGGTATTTTGCATTTTATTAACTTATTTTTTAGTTATACTTTTTAAAAAATAGTTATTTGGCGTATTTTTACGTTAAATAGCCATACGATGCGACCTTTCTTACTAAATAGACCCCGGAAAAATTTTCTTTATATGTATTTTGTTACTCACTTTTTCGCTCATAGATGCGGATATGTTTATCTTTGGGCATAGGGTAACCGTCCACCTCTTTATCCCAGAGATACTTACTGCCTTGAGGCAGCATATCCACCAAGCCTATCAGCCGATAATGCATTCTGGCAAATTCAAAAGCGTAGCTAAACATATCGGTTTTTTTATTGTCCACGTAGGCCCATGAGTAGGGATGTACCACATACACTAAAAAACGTGGCATACTGGTTTCTGCATCTTTTTTGGCTTCTGCAATCCATTCCGCTTCTCTTGGGTGGTTTTTGGCCAAAAATCCCATAAAAAAGTGGCGGGTGGGGCAGGGCAGGCCGGTGTAAACATACATTTGCGGCTCAGACCCCATGACCAACAATTGGTCATTCGGTTGTGCGCGTTTCTTAATCTCTTTCGAGATATTCAGGGTTTCCGGGAAAGGATTATCCGTATATACCTGATACATCACCGCCTTAATGTTCGGAACCGTATAATAGGCTGAACGATTCATGAAATCCCATAAAAAAGTGCCGAGCAGCAAACCACCTGCAAAAAGCGTGGCGATGCCGGGAGAAGTCCATCGGCGCATTTGCTCCGTGAGTGTACTTAAACCCAATACCGCCCCGAGTGCCACCATCGGAGCCAGATAAATCCAGTAATGGTTATAAAAATAATAGCCTGGCAGGGTAGCCGCCAGGGCAGAAAGGATAGACAAAAGCACAAAAGGAACAAAAAAGCGTGTTTTTTTAGAAAAAAGCCCTGCAACAATCCCCACGCCAGCCCAAAACCAAAATAAACCATACTGTTTCATATACTTACTCAGGATGGCATAAAATTCTGCTTTCCGTTCCCCCCAGGTATAAACCGAAGTATATTGTTTGGGATATTCCACTACCCAGAACCACATTTCCTGCCATCCACCCTGTATGGCGACCAATCCCAGCCAAAACAAAGCCATTACCGCTCCGCCCAGCAATAGACCGCCGATGTTTTTGGCGGTTTGTTTTGCCCCTGCGGTGCGATTTTCGCCCCCAAAAAGCAGGGAATCAAGGGCCAACAGGGCCACAGGAAGCGACAGCAACAAGCCGATTTGTTTCACCATAATGGCATTCACCAAAAAGACCCCTGCACCCGCCCAATACCAAAAGTTTTTTCGCGTCCTGCCCAGCACGGCAAAGTAGTAGCCAATAGACAGATAAAAAGACACTACGTGTTCTGCCTGCGCGGTGTAGCCGGTGACTATGGCAGCAAGCGACATAGACAAATAGCAAAGCGGGGCCATCAGCGCTACTCCCCTGCCAAACAGTTCCGCCGAAGCCAGATACAGAAACAAAGCGGTCAGCAGACACACCACCAAAATGGCCCAGTGCAGCCCCTGTAAGGAGACCCCAAAAATGCCTGTCAACAGCGCGTAAGTGTAGAAAAGCCCCGGCAACTTCATTTCGTAGAAATCCAGATAGGGCTTTTTCCCTTCCAAAATCAGCTTGCCAATGTAGGCATAGCTGCCTTCGTCGCGCTCTAAGGGCGCTTCCAAAAATCGAAGTCGGAAATAGCCATAACACAATAGCAGAAGCCCAAAAACGACCCAGTAGAACCACGGGCGAATGTGGAGCGACCAGGTTCGGGGGATTTGTTGCTTGCCGGACGCAGCAGCAACACTGTCTGTTTCTCGTTTGCTATACTTCGTTTTTTGCTGTTTCGACATAATATTTGTCCTTTTTGAAAGCGACAAAGGTAGTATTTCTGGCTGTTTCTATTTGAAAAGGGGCTGTTTTTTATTTTTGCTTGCTACTTTCCCAAAAAACAGGATTTTTGCAGCCATAATTCCGGTCTTAAAACGCGTACCTGTAACACATTAATACTTGCTCCGATGATTCCCTTTTTATCCTTTGAATCCATTGCCCGACAGACAAAAGTAGAAGCCCTGCGTGTTTTTGAAACGTTCTGGGACAGCCACCACTATGTTTTAGGCAATATGACCGCAGAGTTTGAACAGGCATATGCGCGCTTCTGTAATACCCCGCATTGCATAGGCATCAGCAACGGATTGGATGCTTTACACATCGCTCTGAAGGCGTTAGGCATCGGCCCGGGCGACGAGGTCATCGTTCCCTCCAATGCCTATATCGCTGCCCTTCTGGCGGTATCGCAGGCAGGTGCTGTTCCGGTGCTGGCCGAACCCGACCCGCACACGTTTAATTTGGATGTGGATCAGCTGCCGAAGGCTCTGAGCTCCCGCACCCGTTGTGTGATGCCTGTACACCTTTACGGACAGGCATGCGACATGGAGGCGATCAGCCGGTTTGCCGCCGATCACGGGCTGTCGGTGGTCGAAGACAACGCACAATCGCAGGGGGCAGGCTGTAAAGGAATTCCGACAGGTTCCTGGGGAAACTTAAATGCTACCAGCTTTTATCCTACTAAAAATCTCGGTGCTATGGGTGAAGCAGGTGCCCTGACCACTCACTCTGAAGAATTGGCGGAAAAAGTGCGCATTTTGCGCAATTATGGTTCCAAAATTCGCTATCACAATGAATTACAGGGGGGCAATTGGCGCATAGACGAGCTACAGGCGGGCTTGCTGACTATGAAACTGCAATATCTACAGGCATGGAATGCACAACGCTGTCAGATGGCCCGTTGGTATTTCGATGCGCTGAGCGATATTCCCGACCTCGACTTGCCGGTTACTGCCTACGGCTGTAGCCATGTTTATCATCTTTTTGTCATACAAACCTCCCGCCGCGATGCTTTGCAGCAGTTTTTGACACAAAACGGCGTTGGTACACTGATTCACTATCCCATTCCGCCTCATTTACAGGAGGCTTACCGGGGCCATTTGTCCTATCGCGAGGGCGACTTTCCCATTGCGGAGCAGTTGGCAAAGCGCTGCCTGAGCCTGCCCCTGTATATCGGACTGCAGGAAGCAGAAATTACCTACATTTGCCAACAAATACGCCGCTTTTTTCATGCCTGATCTTTCCATTATTATTCCCTGCTATTTCAACGAGGCCAATATCCCACTCACCGCCGAACGCCTGCTGGCGGCAGAAAAACTTTACCCCAAAGGTACTGTTGTGGAATACGTAATGGTAGATGACGGCTCCCGCGACCACACTTTTCTGGAACTGTACAAATTTCACCGGAAGCATCCCCAACAAGTGCGCATCGTAAAATTGGCTGGCAATGTGGGGTCTTATAATGCCATCCTCGCGGGTATGCACCACGCCCGAGGGGCCTGTTGCGCGGTCATTTCTGCCGATTTGCAGGACCCGCCCGAATTGCTGCCGGACATGTACGCACATTGGCTAAAAGGCCAAAAGTTGGTAATTGCCCACCGTGCGGCCCGAAACGACGGCCTGCTGACCGATTTATTTGCCCGCATTTACCATCGGCTGATGCGGCGCTACGTAATGCCCTATTTGCCGCCCGGCGGGTTTGATGTAGTATTGTTTGACGATCAGCTGCGCGTAGAGATCGTTAAAATGAATGAAAAAAATACCAACACCCTGTTTCTGCTGCCGTATATGGGATTTGAACCTGTCTATATCCCATACGAACGTCAAAAACGGAGTGTTGGTAAATCGCGGTGGACCCTTGCCAAGAAGGTCAAATTATTTGTGGATTCCTTTACAGCCTTTTCTTATCTGCCCATTCGCCTCATCTCCTTTTCGGGCATGATGCTGGGGCTTGTTGCTATGCTGTACGCCCTTTTCCTGATCGTTTGCCGCCTCTTTAACCTTATACAGGTGCAGGGCTGGACGGCACTCATGGTAGTGCTGTTGTTCGTATCTTCTTTCCAGATGATCGCCACCGGCATTGTGGGCGAATATGTATGGCGCACCTTAGATGCTGCCCGCCATCGGCCGGTCTTTATTGTTGAAAAAGTGGTTGATACAACGGAAATATAGAGTCGCCGGAATGTGCGTCGGAACCTGTATCTCCCGTTTACATGAAACTAATCTTCAGGAGCGTGTTGTATTGCTTTTCCGCTCCGTTGTGCGGTGCTTGCCACTGTGATGACGGCCCCAGGAATAACCAAATTTCAGGCTGACCTGCCCGAACGGCGCGGACAACTGCTGATTGGTCAGCGGATTGAGGGCAGCATCAGTGACAAAACGATAGCCGCCTTCGGCCCCTACGCGGAACCAGCGGAATATGTTGAACTCAATGCCTGCTGCCGGTTGTACCACAAAAACGCGGTCCTCGCCTAAATCGCGGATATTGTAATTGCCACCTCCCACATCTACACGCACAATGGGATGCACTGCTTTATAAGAGGCAATGTTATACCCCAAGTTGAGGGTGTTCCAGCGCATGTCAAAAGGGCGTTGTTCGGCATTCACCGCCACATTGCCACTCAGGCCGTAATTAGACCAGCCCACCAGCAGGGTTTTTCCGAATTCAAAAGTAAAAAATCCTCCCCGATCATAAATATTTTTCTTTTCAAAAAGGGTGTATTGGTGGTTATAGCCGCCCCATATACCGGTAAGCCCCCAGCCGCGCTGGCCAATAATGGTTTCTTCCTTCTGGGCAAAAACCGTAGTAGCAAACAGCAGGAAGACAAAAAGTGAAAAAGCAAATGGCGTACGCATCGTCGTGAATTTTTGATGAGTGAATAATGAAAGCAGCCTTTGTGGCATTTCAGGGGCAAATAGCACCCTGCGGGCCAATCAGGCAGGAGAAATTAGATGAATCTTATCTTTTATCCGATTAATTGGAGTGGAAGTCTTTATACGGGGAAGACGGCCAGAAAGACAGGACGTTACAGAGGGGGTTGCTCATCTTCCCACCTTTAAGAGTATCTTGACATTCCGAGCAGGTTTTTTAACGGTATTTAACAAATTTTTCCATAGCATTTGGACTGCCCAAAAATTGTTCTACATTTGCGTGTCGGCTTGCCTCCGCGCAAAGTCTGACCGTAACCATGTCTTTCATTTTAGCCTTAGTGCGCCTTGTGCGCCTGCCCAACCTCATCATTGCCTTTTTGTCTCAGGCCATCCCTTACTGGTGGGTGTTGCGTCCGGCATTGTTGAAAGCAGGAGCCATTCCGGCACTACAGGAACGCCATTTTATATACGTCGCAGGAGCAACCCTGCTGACCATGCTCGGCGGATATATCATTAATGATTATTTTGACCGGCACATAGACGCGATTAATAAGCCCCACCGGGTGGTATATGGCAAATATGTTACTCCGGGCATAGCCCTTTTGTTGTACGCAGCAGTATTGGGTTGTGTGCATTACTTAGCCTACCTGACTGATAAACAAGTATTTACGTCCAATCGGTGGCCGCTCTGGTTGTTCCCAATCGTTTCATTTGCCCTGTTCATATATGCCTGGCAACTGAAATGCACCGCCATTTTGGGCAATTTTTTGGTATCGGTCCTGTGCGGTATCGTACCAGTTATGCTTATTTTTGCGGAAGAACGCCCGATCTGGCTCGCTTCCTTTCGGGCACCTGGGGCTATCCAGGAGGCCCTGCGGGTGGTATGGCTATACGGGCTGTTTGCTTTTGCGACCAATCTGTTGCGCGAGCAGGTCAAGGATTTAGAAGATTTTCAGGGCGATGCCGCCTGCGGCTGTGCCACCTTAGCAGTGGTGAAAGGGCCGCGCTATGCCAAAAAACCGGCGGGTTTTACCGCTTTATTGCTGAGTATGCTGGCAACTGCCCTGCTTTATTTCTGGTATCAGATGGAAGTACCCCTGTGGCGCATGGTACTGGGGGTATTGGTGTTATTGCTGCCTTCTCTGCTGACGGCCATTGCATTGTACAGGGCCACCACCCGACGCGATTTTGCCCGCGCCAGTTTGTGGGTCAAACTGATGATGGCAGCCGGTCTGTTCCTGCTTTTACCCGGTCGTTAAAGTCACAGGGGCAATCCTTTTTATCGTGTCCCCCCCTCTGGTAAACGTTTTAAGAATAATCACCACTCATCACTCTCATCCCCTCTACTTAAACCACCCAAATTTAGTGGCCAGCAAGTCAAATACCTCTATACAGATGAGTGCGATAATGATCCATTCCAATTTGCTGCTTTCCCGGTGGAGAAAAAGCTCCCGAAACACGGTCAGGTTATCTTCCACTACTTTGAAGGTGTATTCGACTTCTTTAAAACGGCTTTGCAGGTCAAAAGTGCGCAGAAGTCCCCGGTGTATTTTGTCTAAATAAGCATCGTCCCACACCTGTTCAGGACTGTCGAAAATATACAGATTTTCCACAATGCGGTTTTTGCTGTTCAGGGTCCGACCAATAAAACGCAGCAGGTCTTTCTGGCTGATATAGATGGTTCCTTTGGATTCCATCTGGCGCGCCAATCCCTTCATGCTGCCAAGCAATTCTTCCGCCTGCTGCGAATAAAAATCCATGGTTACGGAAGCACCGAGATTGAGCATGGCAATTTTGAGTACATCCACGTCTAAGCGCGGCACCACCAATTCGTCAAAACCGAAGGTAAGTTGTGCTTCCGAGCGGTGTACAATTTCAAAGTCGTCGCGTATTTTTTCAGGCAGGGGTTGATCGGCATGGCGCAGAAAAAATTCGAGATTTTTGCTGATATCCACATCGCTCATATTGGCAAACACTACCGAGCCATAGTCAAAAATGTAACAGTATTGTTCATTGTCCAGTCGGTAGAACAGTTCCGACGGATTTTCCTGCAACAGCACACCGGCGTATGCTTCTTTTAATTTTTTTAAATGCAGCGCATGGGCGATATAAAAGGCAGATAATTTCATAATGGAACATTGCCATGTTTGCGTTTAGGGCGTTGCATGATTTTGTTTTCCAACATGGCAAAGGCTTTTATCAGTTTGCGGCGGCTTTCGCGAGGAAGAATGACCTCATCAATGAAGCCCCGTGCCGCAGCGCGGTACGGATTGGCAAACGCATCGGAATAAGCCTTTTCTTTTTCCAATAATGTGGCTGTCGGGTCGGCGGAGGATTCTATTTCGCTTTTGAAAATAATCTCAGAAGCTCCTTTAGCGCCCATAACCGCAATTTCCGCCGTGGGCCATGCAAAGTTCATGTCTGCTCCGATATGTTTGGAGTTCATCACATCATAAGCGCCGCCATAGGCTTTGCGGGTGATGAGGGTAACACGAGGTACTGTGGCTTCCGAAAAAGCGTACAGCAGCTTGGCCCCATTGGTGATGATCGCATTCCATTCCTGATCGGCACCGGGCAAAAAGCCGGGAACGTCCACCAATACCAGCAAAGGCACATTAAAGCAGTCGCAAAACCGCACAAAACGAGCTGCTTTTTTAGAGGAATTGACATCCAGAACACCGGCTAAGCTCATGGGCTGATTGGCCACAATGCCGATGCTACGTCCCGCCAAGCGTGCAAAGCCTACCACGATGTTCTCTGCGTAATTTTCGTGTATCTCGAAAAAGGAGTTTTCGTCCACGATCCCCTCCACCACTTCGCGCATATCATAAGGCTGATTGGTATTTTCGGGTACAATATCGGTCAACTGTTCGCGGTACTCTTCCTGTAGGACAAAAGGCAGACCGGGTGCTTTTTCGTTGGCATTTTGGGGCATATATTGCAGAAGCCGCCGGATTTTATCAACACAGTCTATATCGTTGGTGGCAGTAAGGTGGGTGACACCTGATTTGGTGGCGTGGGTCATGGCACCGCCGAGGTCTTCACTGCTGACTTCTTCGTTGGTCACGGTCTTTACCACGTTCGGACCGGTGACAAACATATAGGAGGTTTGCTCTACCATGATGATAAAATCGGTCATGGCCGGGCTATAGACTGCCCCCCCGGCGCAAGGCCCCATAATGGCCGAAATTTGGGGAATGACTCCCGACGATTGCACATTTCGGTAAAATATGTCTGCATAGCCGCCCAGTGAATTAACGCCTTCCTGAATACGGGCACCGCCCGAATCATTCAGGCCAATCAGCGGAGCGCCGTTTTTAAGGGCCAGATCCATGACTTTACAAATTTTTTCAGCGTGGGTTTCGGACAGGGAGCCGCCAAAAACCGTGAAATCCTGCGCAAAAACATATACCAAACGGCCATTGACAGCCCCATAGCCTGTCACCACACCGTCGCCGAGGAATTGTTGGTTTTCCATGCCAAAATCTGTGCTGCGGTGTGTTACCAAAGCCCCAATTTCTTCAAACGTATCGGCATCCAACAAAAAGTGAATGCGCTCGCGGGCGGTCAGTTTCCCTTTTTTGTGCTGATTGTCTATACGTGCAGAGCCGCCGCCGATTTTCGACTGCTTTATTTTTTCCTGTAAAGTGGTCAGTTTGTTGTCCACAGAAGTTAATCGTTTTGTAAATGGAGAAATCTTTATACGTTGTTTCCGGAAAGGTTTTACCGGCCGTCTTGTCCTATCTTTTTTAAAATGCAGGGCTGCGACGGCAGGATGGCGGGTTTCCTAACCGTCTCTTATTCCCTATTTTTTTTGCGGCGGGATTTTAATCACATAGGTTTTTCCTGCCTTGTTGGTCAGTTTACTGCCAATGAGCCAAGGGTTATAGATTTTCAGCATTCGATAATGGGTGCCGTGTTCTCGCGCAAAATCGCCCCAGTTGGCTACGGGGCCTTTCACTTCCACAGTGGTATAATAGTTCAGGGGTTTGTATAAATGGCTTGGATCAATGCTATACTCGTATTGTTCCGGATTTTGCATGACTTCTTTAATGGCCACGATACGAAACGGGTAACGCATGGTTTCATCGGCAGCGAGATTCAGTTCATAAAAATTTGTAGCCCGCTGGTTCGCTTTTTCCGTGGAAATGCGCTCCGGGCCGCCATTATAGGCCGCAGCTGCGAAAGTCCAGCTGCCGATCTGCTCCTTTTCTCGGCGCAGGTACTTGCAGGCGGCTTTGGTGGCTTTCTCCAAATGGTAGCGCTCGTCTATTTCGTCATTGACTTCCAAACCATATTCAGCAGCGGCACTGCGCATAAACTGCCACACGCCTCTGGCTCCGGCGGGAGAAATGGCATTGGACAGGGCGCTTTCGGCTACTGCCAGATACTTCAGGTCATCCGGTACGCCTTCCTGTCTCAGAATGGGTTCAATCACCGGAAAATAAGCGTTGGCGCGTTCTATGGCGAGGATGGTTTGCGAATGAAAGTAAATGTTGCGCAACAGCTCTGCGTCCAATCGTTGGCGCACGTCGAAGTTGTCCATGGGCAGGGCTTCGCCGCAAAAATCAAAGGATTTATCCAAATTGAGGGAGCGTACCACCTGCTCCGGCGTACGTCCGGTGGCCTTGTCATCGCCTTTGAAGCCGTACATGAAAAACATCAGCAGCCCGCCGGCCAGCAAAAAATTTAATGCGATTAAGGTGCGGTATTGGTACATAGAATGATGGAGTGTTTAAAAGAACATGAAAAAACGAAGCGACTCTAAGGGGTGTTCACTTGTATAGGGCGCTTTGAGCAATGTATTCATAAACGGCATCCGGCACCAAATATTGGATGGATTTCCCTTCCTGAATACAGGTGCGAATATAGGTAGCGGATATATCGAGCATAGGTGCTTCGCACAAACGGACACGTGGATGTTCGGCCAAGGCCCCTGCTTCATAGGAAGGACGCTTATATACAAATATATCATAGTTTTCTAATATTTGTGTATAATCTTTCCAAAGGTGTAAACTTGCCAGATTGTCGCCGCCCATAATCAGTGCAAACGCATGCTGCGGATATTTTTCCTTCAGATAGCGCAGGGTATCTATGGTGTAAGAGGGTTTGGGCAGGCTGAATTCAATGTTAGAAGCATCTATGTTCAAATTGTCGCCGATGCCCAGCCGCACCAAGTGTAAGCGGTCGTGATCGCGGGCCAGCGTTTTTTTGGGTTTCAGAGGATTGTGGGGACTGACAACCAACCAGATTTTCTCTAAATCTGTATGGGTTGCCATATAATTGGCAATAATCAGATGTCCAACATGCACCGGATTGAAAGAGCCGAAAAACAGACCAATTTTCATATATGTTTCTGTTCACTTACTTATAAAACACAACAGCAGCCTGTTTTTTACGTAACAATTTCGTTTTTATAACGCCCCATTTGGGCGTACTTCTCGATGCGGGCTGCAATACGCTCATCCGGACCCATGGGCATCAATACAGCGAGATTTTCGAGTAAGTGTTTTTTTAGTGTTTGCGCCATTTCCTCCGGGGCATTGTGGCTGCCCCCCAACGGTTCTTTCACAATGCCGTCTATGAGGTTGAAAGACAACATATTATCGGCATCCAATTTGAGCGCCTCTGCTGCTTCCTCCTTGTGATCCCACGAGTGCCAAAGGATGGAAGAACAGGATTCCGGAGAGATCACGGAGTACCAGGTGTATTCCAACATAAAAACGCGGTCGCCCAAACCAATACCCAACGCACCTCCGGAGGCTCCTTCGCCAATGATATAACAGAGAATAGGGACGCGCAATTGGGCCATTTCAAATAAATTGCGCGCAATGGCTTCTGCCTGTCCCCGCTGTTCTGCTTCTATGCCCGGAAAAGCACCAGGGGTATCTATCAGCGTCACTACCGGAAAACCAAAGCGCTCTGCCATTTTCATCAGGCGGAGGGCTTTTCGATAGCCCTCCGGATTGGCCATGCCGAAATTACGGTATTGTCGCATTTTCGTATTCACTCCCTTCTGGTGTCCGATTACCATGATGGTCTGTCCGTCAAGAGAGGCAAGACCGCCGATAATGGCGTGGTCGTCTCCGCCGCTGCGGTCGCCATGCATCTCTATAAAACGTTCGCAAATGGTATTCAGGTAATACAGGGTATAGGGGCGCTCAGGATGCCTTGACAACTGAACCTTTTGCCAGCCGGTGAGACCGGAATAAATTTCTTTGCGCTTTGCAAGAATTTTCTGTTCCAGTTCATGCACCATGTCGCGCACGTCTATCTCTCCCTTCTCTCCGACTTCCTGTATTTTTTGCAGTTGCTCGTACAAAGCCTCTAAGGGCTTTTCAAAGTCCATGAATACCATGAGAATGTGTAGAAATGTGATTTAGACGCGGCAAAGATACACACGCAATTGGAAAGGACGACAAATTTATTGAAATATAATATTTATTTTTTTTATATTTTTTCAATAATTCGCAATATCTGATGGGCCAGCTCCAATGCGCGCAAACCGTGTTTCAGGGACACAGGCGGTTCTGTTCCGTCCACAATGCTCTGATGAAAGGTTTCCAATTCGCGCTGAATCGCATTCACCGGAGTGACCTCCGGCATGGACATTTCTAACCATTTTTTGCCTTCTGCGGTGTCAAATTCCATCAAATGCTCTATATCAGGCAGGTGGGGTGCGTGTTCGTCGTAAAGCCGGATTATTTGTGCGGTTTTTTCAAAAAAGTCCAAGCTGATATAATGGTCTTTTTGAAAAAGACGCATTTTGCGCATTTGTTTTAGCGAAATACGGCTTGCCGTTACGTTGGCCACTGCTCCATTGGCAAATTCAATGCGGGCATTGGCGATATCCGGTGTCTTACTCAATACCGCCGTTCCCCCGGCACTCACTTTTTTGACCGGGTGGGGAATAAAATGCAGAATCAGATCAAGGTCGTGGATCATCAGGTCCAAAATTACCGACACGTCTGTACCACGCGGCTGAAAGGCGTGAAGCCGATGACTTTCAATAAACATAGGGGCCACCTCGATGCCCTGCAATGCCAGCATGGCAGGATTGAAACGCTCTACATGCCCCACCTGCGCCGTCACAGGATGTTGTTGCAGCAGCTGTGCCAGCCTGCGCCCCTCCTGTACTGTCTGTGTCAACGGCTTTTCAATAAAAACGTGTTTATCGCGCCGAATGGCCGCCGCAGCAACCGCATAGTGGGCAGGGGTAGGTACTACTACGTCCACCGCCTCCACTGCTTCCAGCAGCGCTTCCGGTGTATCGAAGGCAGGCACGCCGTATTGGGCTGCCACTGCTGTGGCCACTGCGCGATTTACGTCGTAAATGCCTGCTACTTCCCAACAGGAAGTGGCCAAAAGACACTTCAGGTGTATTTTTCCCAAATGTCCGGCTCCAAAAAGGCCAATTTTCATACATTCAACAGTATAGGTAGATGATTGAAATTAATTCATATTATTTTCAATGTAACTGTTTGAAAATCAATATATTAACACATTAACTTAGGTTCAACCATTCAGTGGCTTATTTAATCTTCCTGTTCCTCAAATTTTACGCCGTATGCTTCCAATTCCCGCATGACCGGCTCATATACTTCCGGCATGGTGGGAATGTTTACCCCTGTGGGCGAAATATGGCCCAGCATAAGTTCTTTTACAAAAATGCCGAGGGGAAGGCCCACCAAGCGCGACATGGCCGTTTCTGTTCCGTTCAGGCCCTTCATAGTCAGCGTGGAGGTCAGGCGCTTTTTCTTTCTGTTCAGTTCGTACTCGAACACGTGCTGCATGATGACCATGTCTTTTTCATCGGGCTTCAACACCCATTTTTCCAACAACAGGTTTTCCAAAATCAGCGCCGGGGTGGCATTTTCCAATTTGATTCGGCGTTTGCTGAACAAGCCTAACCATTCCAATTTTTTCATAATCTCGCTGTCCGGCTCGGTTTCAATCATTTTTGCCACACGGTCTTTTACCGAGCCTGTATGGGTAAAAATGCCGAGAAATGCCTCCATCAAATCGTGGTAGCTCAATTTGTGGGAGTCCACAATGGGGAAGGTGGCATCCGTGAGGCCAATGCGCACTAAGGCATTCCAGGCATCGCAAAAGCCCCGGTGGCGAATGGTACCCCGAAACATGGTACGAATATCTTTAAGACCGTATGCTTCGCGGTAGAGCAGCGAATCCCTGTTGGCATATACCTCATAGTTGCCCAGACGGGGGATATCCACTAAGCGGTATTGGCGGAACAAACGCCGATAGGGAATATATTTCAACTTGTGGTCCTCCAGAAATTGCGCTGTTCCCTGACCTGCAAGTACCACGTTGCGGGGGTTCCAGCTGAACTTGTAATGCCAGGGATTGTCATCATGTTCCGGTGCCACCAAGCCCCCTGTGTAGGAGTAAAAAGCGGTAATTTTCCCCCCCTTATTCTTGATACTGTCTATGCGCTGCATGGCACTCATGTGGTCTATACCGGGATCAAGCCCCAGTTCGTTCATGAATACCAGTGCGCGCTGGCGGGCTTCATCGCCCAGCCGATAAACCTGTTTGGAAACGTAGCTGGCCGTTACCATGTGTTTGCCCAGCGCGATGCAGTCCTGAGCAACCTCTAAGTGCATTTGCGGAGGCAGCAAAGAAACTACCACATCGTGGCGGCGAATAACATCGCGCCGCTCATTTACTTTGGATGCATCAATCCAGATGGCCCGGCCTTTGGGATGATTGCCGATTTTATTTTTGGCCAATTCCACATCGGCATCACCTACTGTAACAAAAAAATCGTGTTCCTTAGCCTGCTCCAAAATATAGTTAATCAGCGCAGTGGAAGAGCGCCCTGCGCCAATAATCAGGATGTCTTTCATGTGTCAGAAAGGAAAATAAGACAAGTGTTTTAAAGTGAAGGCGTACCCGGATAGGAACACAAATATCCGACACAGGTTTTAAAATAACATTAATTCCTGAAAAAAAATATTCTATAAATTCACAAATAAATCAATAAAAATTAATTTAAAATGATATTAATCAATTAATTATTTATAAAAATTTTCTATTAAAAAATCATTTAAAAATTCACAAAGTATTTAAAATGTTCTTGCACCGTCCAAAAAACCCCTGCACCTTTGCACTACAAAAAGACGAACAGGTCGTTTCGCAAAGGCGTATGATCTTCGTTTGGTATATGTTCATGGGATTTTATTAGGCACTTCTGGCGGGGAACTATTATGGGCAACAACAACAGTTCCCCGCCGCCTAATTCTCCATCCGCCCTGCCCACTTTTTCTTTTCAGAAAATAAAAAATCCGCTTTTTCTTCGTACATAAATAAAACCTGCGTATCTTTGCGCCCGATATCACCCATTGTGATTATGCTGATACAGTCCATTATTTCCACGATTTTGATTATTCGTTGCGGTGTACACACCTGACGCGGTCTGTCTGTTGGAAAAATGGGAGACCCCGCCCGGTGTGTGCCGGGCGGGGTTTTTTTTAAGTCAAAACGGATATGTACAAAGAACACAAGCACCTTCATTTGGCCGCCATAGATGCGGAAATTCGCCAGTTTTGGGAAGACGAGCGCATTTTCGAGCGTTCGGTAGAGCAGCGCGATCCGGCGCATTCCTATGTGTTTTACGAAGGCCCGCCTTCTGCCAATGGCAAGCCCGGCATTCACCACGTCATGGCACGTACCGTAAAGGATATTTTTTGCCGTTACCATACCCTGAAAGGCAGTCGGGTAGAGCGAAAAGGGGGATGGGATACCCACGGGCTGCCCATAGAATTGCAGGTGGAAAAAGAGTTGGGCATCTCAAAAGAGGATATTGGCACAAAAATCTCGGTAGATGAGTACAATCAGGCCTGCCGTCAGACCGTGATGCGCTACAAAGATATTTGGGACGATATTACCCGGCGCATGGGCTATTGGGTAGATTTATACCATCCGTATATTACCTTTGAAAATAATTATATTGAATCGGTGTGGTGGCTGCTCAGCTGTCTGTACAAGCAGGGCCTTCTTTATAAAGGTTATACGATACAGCCCTACAGTCCGGCGGCGGGTACTGGCCTGAGTACCCACGAACTCAATCAGCCGGGCTGTTATCGCGATGTCACGGATGCCTCGGCGGTGGCCATGTTCAAAGTGATTCGGGATGATCACTCTGCTTTTCTGTTTGATGCGTCCGATGAGGATGTGCGTATTCTGGCCTGGACAACTACCCCGTGGACTTTGCCTGGCAACACAGCTCTGACTGTCGGCCCTGATATTGAATACGTCAAAATTAAAACTACTGTAGGGGAGCAGCGCGTCAGCGTTGTCCTGGCGCAGGCATTGGCTTCCAAATGGATGGGCGGCAAAAATCAGCCCGTGTCAGAGGCGGAGTCCGGGCCGTGGAAAGGCAGCGCCTTTCAGGACATTCGGTATGAGCAACTCCTGCCCTTCGGCATTTTACCCGAAACAGGCGACGCTTTTCGGGTACTTACCGGCGACTTTGTTACCACCGAAGATGGCACAGGCGTGGTACACACTGCTCCTTCTTTTGGTGCCGACGACATGCGCGTAGCACGGCAGCATGGCATCGGTACCCTGACCCTCGTGGACAAGCGCGGACGGTTCCTGCCTGAAGTTCAGGACGGGGTTTTTCTATATGGAGAAGAATATGTGAAAGAGGCATATCTTAAAAATGATGAAAAAGAGACGGAACTGGCCCGGCAAAAAGAAAGATTGAGCGGCTTTATCCGGGATACTTCCAAACTGACCTATCTGAGTGTAGATGAGCGCATCATCCTGAAACTACAAAATGAAGGCAAACTCTTCAAAAAGGAGAAATACGTCCACGCATACCCGCATTGCTGGCGCACCGACAAGCCCATCTTGTATTATCCGCTTGATTCGTGGTTTGTAAAAGCCTCGGCCATGAAAGAGCGGATGTATGCCCTCAATCAGACCATCAACTGGAAGCCCGCCGCCACCGGAGAGGGCCGTTTCGGCAAATGGTTGGAAAACTTACAGGACTGGAATCTTTCGCGCTCGCGCTACTGGGGCGTACCCCTGCCCATTTGGCGTACCGAAGATGGTGCAGAGGAGCTCTGTATCGGATCGGTAGCCCAATTGGCAGCAGAAATACAAAAGGCCAATGAGACACTTGGCATGGAGCAACAGGTTCCCGCCGATTTTCACCGCCCCTACATAGACGAAGTGGTGCTGGTGTCTGCAAGCGGGCAGCCCATGAAGCGCGAACTCGACCTCATAGACGTTTGGTTTGACAGTGGTTCCATGCCCTTTGCCCAGTGGCACTTTCCTTTTGAAAATGCCGAAATATTTGCCCGCAACTACCCCGCCAGCTTCATTGCCGAAGGGGTGGATCAGACGCGGGGATGGTTCTATACGCTTCATGCCATCAGTGCAATGGTGCAGGAGGAAGTACACTTGGAATTGCAAAAACAGGGCATTCCCTTCGATCCAAAGAAAATGACAGGCATTGCCTTTGAAAATGTGGTATCCAACGGCTTGGTCTTAGACAAAAATGGCAACAAAATGTCTAAAACAAAGGGCAACGTGGTGGATCCCTTCGAGACCATTGCCGAATATGGCGCAGATGCCACCCGCTGGTACATGATTGCCAATGCCAACCCCTGGGACAATCTGAAATTTGATGCAGAAGGCATTTTGGAGGTGCGCAATCGTTTCTTTGGCACCCTGTTCAATACCTACAACTTCTTCGCTATTTATGCCAACTTAGACGGCTTCAAAATGGATGAGCAAAACGTGTTGCCCTATGAAGAACGTACTGAACTGGATCGCTGGATCATTTCCAAATTATATTCCACGGTAGTCGCTTACCGCGCTGCCATGGACGATTACGAGCCGACGCGGGCCGCCCGCGCAGTAGAGGAGTTTGTGGACGAACACCTGTCCAACTGGTATGTTCGCCTGTCGCGGCGGCGTTTTTGGAAGGGCGAACTCAACGCCGACAAAACGGCGGCTTATCAGACCCTTTTTGAATGTCTGATGGTCACCGCCCAGTTGTCGGCCAGCCTTGCGCCTTTTTTTTCCGACTGGCTGTATCGCAATCTGACGGCCTCTATTCGGGAGGCAGCCAAAGCCAACAATACGCCCCTGCGCCACGAATCTGTCCACCTGACCGATTTAACGGAGGTGCAGACGCACCACATAGATAAGGAATTGGAAGAACGCATGGAGTATGCACAGCGCATTTGCTCGCTGGCCTTCAGCATTCGCAAAAAAGAAAAGTTACGCGTCCGTCAACCCCTGCAAAAGGTACTGCTTCCGGTGTTGGATGCCTCCTTCATCCAATCTGTTGACCGGGTAAAGGAACTCATATTAAGCGAAATTAATGTGAAAGAGCTGGAATATGTGACTGATGCCTCCGGTCTGCTTAAAAAAGGGGCGAAAGCCAATTTCAAAACGCTGGGAGCGCAGTTGGGCAAGGATATGAAAGACGCAGCCGGGCTTATTGCTGCATTGACCAATGAAGAGATCAATGCCTTAGAAAAATCGGGCGGTATGGCCCTGCATGTGGAGGGAAAACAATATACTATTCGCCCGGAAGACCTTGTAATCACGACCGAAGATCTGCCGGGCTGGAAAGCTGCCACCGACAGCGGTCTGACGGTCGCCTTAGATGTACAGCTGACACCGGAGCTTTTGGCAGAAGGTACCGCACGCGATTTGGTCAATCGCATTCAGAACATTCGCAAAGAGAAAAATTTTAATGTCACCGACCGCATTTCGGTGGTCATAGAAGACTTGGAACCCGTACGCAATGCCATTAGTCACTTCCGCGAATACATCAAAGAGGAGGTACTGGCCAACGATTTAGTCTTATCAGCCAATGTTGAGGGAGACCAGGTAGCGCTGGAAGACGAAATGTCGGTAGGTATTGAGGTGCGTGTTTCATAGCGTCGGGATCGGTATGAAGCAAAATTTATTAAGACTACAACGAAAACGAGACACCCTGCTTTTCGCTGCTGCCGATGTGGTAGTGGCCGCGCTGGCGTGGGCACTGTTTTTTATTTGCCGAAAGTATCTGGAAGGCACAGGCACAGATTTCTTTGCCTTGTTGCGCGATCCCAATTTTACCAAAGGCATTCTGTTGGTACCCATCGGCTGGGCCTTGCTCTACGCCATATTCGATCAGTACTTGGATATCTATCGGATGTCGCGCATGGCTACCCTCGGCACTACGTTTTTGTTGAGCTTGGTGGGGGTCACCTTTTTGTTTTTTTCCCTGATCCTTGACGATGTGGTGCGCGACTACCACACCTATTATCAATCTTTCTTTACCCTCTTCGGCTTACACTTTTTTCTGACTGCCCTTGTCCGCATGGTGATTCTCACCTGGGCAAGCCGTCGGTTGAAAGCAGGGATGATTACTTTTAATACCCTGATAATAGGAGGAAACCAAAACGCATTAGAGCTCTACAAAGACATCAGTGGGCGCAAGAAGGGTCTTGGCAATCGTTTCATCGGGTTTATAGATACCAATGGCGGCGAAAGTCAGTTGCTGGGCGCTCACTTGCCTGCGTTGGGCAAAACGGCCGATCTGGCAACGGTCATTGAAACCCATCAGGTCGAAGAAGTAATTGTCGCCATCGAAACGTCCGAACACAACCGACTGCGCGACCTTCTGAACACCCTTTTCGATTTTGGAGATACCCTTCTGATCAAAATTATCCCGGATATGTATGATATTTTGCTCGGTACCGTCAAGATGAACCATGTATATGGGGCGGTACTGATCGAGATCCGACAGGAACTCATGCCCAAGTGGCAAAGGGTAGTGAAGAGAATAATAGACCTGACGGCCAGTGTGTCGGCCATTGTGCTGCTTTCTCCTTTGCTGTTGTATATCATTATCCGGGTTCGGATGAGCTCGGCAGGTCCCATTTTCTTTGCCCAGGAGCGGGTCGGCTTACATGGTCGGCCTTTCACCATTTTCAAATTTCGCTCCATGTACACCGATGCAGAAAAAATGGGGCCACAGCTCTCCAAAGACAATGATCCGCGTTGTACCCCCTGGGGAGCCACTATGCGTAAGTACCGTTTGGACGAACTGCCCAACTTCTGGAACGTTATTCGGGGAGATATGTCGTTGGTAGGGCCGCGTCCGGAGCGCCGCCATTACATAGATCAGATTTTAGTCCATAACCCACACTATCGGCACCTCCTGAAGGTAAGACCTGGCATTACCTCCTGGGGTCAGGTTAAATATGGCTATGCCTCCAATATTCAGGAAATGTTGCAACGCCTGCGCTTCGATCTGCTTTACATAGAAAACATGTCGCTGGCATTAGACTTCAAAATTCTTTTCTACACAGTGCTGGTACTTATACAGGGCCGGGGAAAATGAGAAAACCCCGTTTCCGCTTTTAATATACAAGGGCCGCCTTTTCGAAGAAGGCCGGAATGCACCGCTGTGCCCAGGGGGAATTTGCGTTGAACAGCACACAGATGCCCACTTTATTGGTGCGATCTAAGGCAATTTCGCCCCGAAATCCATTCACATAGCCGCTGTGCGAAACAATAGTGGGATGGCCGGTGCGCTGTAATACCCGCCAGCCTTTGGCATAGTAAGCCGATTTGTCGCCACCCCAGCCCCCAAAAAAGCGCCGTTCGCCATAGGTGCGGACACAGGGCGCAAAAAGGCTGTCCAAAGTGGAGGTATTCAGCCTGTCGGGATGCTGCCCCAGCAGCAATTTCATCCAGGCCCCCATATCTGTACCGGAGGCGTTGACCCCACCCGCAGGAGCTGAGTTATAGTATTTTTCAGAAATATCTGTCTTTGTCCAGCCATTGGCGGTGGGTATATGGGGGTATGCCTTGTTTTCGGTGGCCATCAACGTTTCGTAGCGGACCGAAGCAGATGACATGCCCAACGGCCGAAATACTTTTGCCTCCAATAAATCCTGATAGGTTTGGCCGGTGGCTGCATATATCACTTCGCCAATCACGCTGTACACGGCATTCTGATAGCAGAATTGGGTGCCTTCTTTGGCGCAAACCTTCACTTTTTTCAGATAGGGAAGAATTTGCTGCATGGTGTATCCATTCTCGATCATGTCCGTGTGGGCATGGTGTGGCAATCCGGTGGTATGAGACAGCACATGTACCAATCGCAGCCGTTGTGTTTGTGCCGGATCGCGCAAGGCAAAAGCCGGATAATACTGTGTCACTTTATCCTGCCAGTTCAATTTTCCTTCCTGTACCAGTACCGCCGTCAATCCGGCTGCAAAACCTTTGGAAAGCGAGCCGATGCGAAAAACAGTATGCTCGTCCACCAATTCGGGAGCGCCCGCCGCCCGTACGCCGTACCCCTTACAAAATACCACATTTGTATCTTTGACAATCACCACTACTGCGCCGGGGGTTTGGGTGATCCGCATGGAATCTGCAAACAGGTGATCGTACTGATCCAACAAGGCTTCCAATTTTGTGTCTTTTGCTTTGGAAGCAAAGGAAAAAAAAGAGGCTTGGGCAATAGGCAAAGGGGCCGCATGCTCCACACATGCCGACAGGCAACTGCAAATCAATAAAAACGATAGGAGGGAACGTTTCATGGCGCAAAAATACACCACCCTTGCCAAACCTGTGCCTTGCCCTGCATTTTTAACATATAAATGCCGGGCGGCAGGTGTGGCTTTTCCAAAGCCATGCGTGTATCAGGCGCTTCGAAGAGGGTGCGCCAGACTACCCGCCCGTTCAGGTCTGTCAGTGTGGCCGATTCAACAGGAGTCGGGGTATGTACATACAGAAAAGAACCCGACACGGGATTCGGGGCGATCTGCATGCCTTTTTGTCCGGGGGTATTATCAGGAGCGGCTGCACTGGGATCCACAACGATTACCTGAATAGTATCTCCCTCCGCCCCCGAGGCGTTGCCGTTGGCATCAAAAACGATCAGACTGTCTATCACAATATCTAAGGTATCGCGCAGGCGGCCCACAATGATGTCTTCAATAATAATGGAAAAGCTGCCTACAGCACCCTGTCCTGACACAGGCATCTGATTGGTGCGGGTCAGGCCCGTTTCGGCGCGGCCGATATTTTCGTTCTTTTGAAAAAAATGCCGCGATGCGCCGCCCCCGTCAAACCAGCTGCCACTCAAATCATTAAATTCAATATCACTTCCCCCGCTGTTCACCAAGTCCTGTGAGTAATGCATTTTAAAGGCCAGCCCGTACAGCCCCGTTACAGGGTGCGTTGGGTCGCCGATGCGTACTTCAATATTTAAACTTGCTCCGGGCGCTACCTGTGTAGCACCCGGAAACAGTTTAACCCGGACGGAGGCCCCGGAAACACTGGCTCCATAGCCGTCTGCTGACACCGAGCCGTGTGTTTTTCCCCAGTTAGCTTCAAATTTGGACTGGTCGCTGTTGTCCACCTCGCCGTCTCCGTCGAAATCAGCAAAGGCGTAATTGACTCCATTCGCAAAGCTTTGTGACCACGGGGCGATGGTTTGTGGTACCCAGTTCGGGCTGGCATTGGGGCGTTGTGGCCCCTGACTGCCATGTGCCAAACCGTAATATACAAAGTCCGCCCCGTTGGCTACGCCATTATTATTGGCATCGCCTGGCCACATGGCCTGTGCCGACAAGTCGCACAGGGTTATCAGAAAGGAAAAGAAGAGAACAATATGTTTTTTCATAACGTCAGTATCAAAAATGAAGCCCTGCCACCAAATATACCATCTTACTTGACAAATTTTACAGTCAACACTTTTCGTGCACCCGCCACCTGCACATAATACACGCCTTGTAGCAGGTCGTCGGGCAGAGACAGGCTTTGTTGCCACAAATCGCCGCTAATTTCTGCTGTTTGTACCACGATGGCGGCTCCGGTGCCGTCCAATACCCGGACAGTCACAGGGCCAGGGAGGAAATCTTCCAATTGCAGGGTCACAGGGCCGGACACCGCCGGATTCGGGAAAATTTTAATAACCGGTGTGCCGCTGCCATTATTGCCGGTAGTGCCGGAGGGCTTTTGCAAAGGCGTGGTAAAAGTATTCCAGCCTGACCAGGTACCGGTGTTGCCATTGCACACCGAACGTACTTTCCATTTGTAGGTGCCGCCGGGTTTCAGACCGCTCACCGTAGCAGTAGCATTGGGTGTAGTGGCCGTGAAAGCAAATACAGGCGTACCATTGGCAGCATCTTCAACTTCTATCTGATACCCCGTGGCTCCATTGGCAGTCGCCCAGTTAAATACCGCGCTGTTGGCAGTAGGCTGCACACCCAGACCTATAGGAACAGCGCAGGAAAGATTGCCAGTATTACCACCGTTATTACCTGTAGTAGTGGTACCACCAGCGTTAAAAAACGCCCAGTCCGCCCAGTCGCTTTGCTGACTTCCACATACGGCACGCACCTTAAATTTGTAATTTCTGCCTGCCGTAAGACCCGTCAACGTGTAAGGACTCGTGCTGGCCGCCGCCGTAGCCTTCCAGGGTACGTTGTTGCCGGAGGCATCTTCTGCTTCAATGCGATAGGACAGTGCACCCGGTACAGCATTCCAATGGAGCAAAGCCGTGCCTGCAATAGTAGTGTTTGTAGTGTTTAGCCCCGTCGGTATGCTGCAAGCGCCGCCCGTGCTGCTGCCTGTGGCCCCGGTGGACGCGTGGAAGACCAGCCACGCCGACCAGTCGCTTTTGCCGTTGGCGCAGTTGGCCCGTACCTTATATTTATATACACCCGTAGAAGCCAATTGGGTGGGGGAACAGCTGTTGGTGGCGACCGTAGTGGTGAAACTGAACGGCGCGGTGCTGCCAGATGCGTTTTCAATCTCTATGCTGTAAGAGACTGCACCCGACACTGCTCCCCAACTCAGTTGTGCTTTTCCGGCGATTACGGGGGCATTCAATTGTACAGGAACACCACAGGAACCGTTAGTCACAGTGCCACCGCCGCCGGTTGTAGTTGTACCGGAAGCATTGAAAAAAGTCCATTCCGACCATTTCCCTTTGTCTCCGCTACATACAGAACGCACTTTGAATTTGTAATTTTTGCCCGCTGTCAGTCCCGTTACGGTGTAGGTGGTGCCACTGGCAGAGGCTTCTGCCTTAAAAAAGACAGAGTTGTCGGAAGCATTTTCAATTTCTAAGCGATAAGAACCCGCTCCTGCAACAGCGTTCCAACTCAGGGTAGCAGAGGAGCCAACAGGAGCCGCTTTTAAGCCGGAAGGAATATCGCAGGCTATGACAGAAAAGGGGGTGCCGACAGTGGCCAGCAAGGTGAAAAGGCAAAAGATGAGTGTTTGTTTCATAAAAAAACGAGTGAAGAGTAAACGATTTATCATTCCATTGTGAAATGTGTCACAAAGATACAGGAGGAACAAGACCGTATGCAACTACAATTTTAAACATTTGCCAATTTAAATTTTTATAAACAAATTTAAAAAATGAAATTATAGATAAAAATTAAATTATTACCATTTGATTATCAGTATATTAAAATTTATTAAAAAAAATAATTCATATAAAAATATAATACAAAAAACAAATTTGCCAGAAAATACGTTTTAAATGCGCCAATTTTAACCCGTAAAAAATGGCAAAATCTCATGAATAAACTTTTTACCAATCTTGCCGCCTGCCAAAAGACGGAATTGGCTCGCCTGCAACACTTCGTTGCCTCCCCTTATTATAATCGGCAACCCGAACTCACCCGGCTGTTGGAAGTACTTTTGTCGCACTGGCCGCGCCTTTTGGAAAATCCGCCTGCTAAGACCGATCTGTATGCCGCTGTTTTTCCGAACCAGCCTTTTGATGACAAGCAATATCGCTATCTGACCAGTGCCTTAAACAAACTTATAGAGCGCTTTTGGATCGTTCAGAAGCGCGAACAAGACGAAAGAGATGCGGCCATTGCTTTGTTGGACAGCGCATCCGAGCGCGGGGCGCACAAAACTTTTCGGCAGGTGAAACGCCAATTGGAAAAGCATACGCAGACACTGGCTCACATTGGAGACAGCCAGTATTTTTTGGAGCAAATTCACTGGTCGGAAGTGCAGCAGCGCCATTTCGAGCGCAGTCGCGAACGTCGCTATGATGACAGCATACAGCGACAAAACGACCATTTGGATCGCTATTACTTTTTGGAAAAAATGCGCCTCGGCTGTGCCATGCTCGATCGGCAGACCATTGTTGCAGGCGATTACCGTACAGGCGTATCCGATGCCTTAGTAGCCTATCTCAAAGAACAGCAGTTTTTTGGTGAACTTACCATCGAGATGTACTACCACGTCTGGTGTGCGCTGCGCCATGAAGCAGAGGAAGCCCATTTTGCTGCATTGGCCGATCATCTTCGAAACGCCACCCGGATATTGCCAACCAAAGAATTGCAAAATATTTACCGCCTTTCTATCAACTATTGTGCCCGCAAAATCCGGCAGGGACACGAACAATACGTACAAACTGCTTTGGAGCTGTATATAGCAGGGCTGGCAGAAGATATTTTTTTGCAGGATGGTTTTCTTTCACCCTGGACGTTTACCAATGTAGTCAAACTGGCGATGCGTATGCGGCGTTACGAATGGGGCGAGGCTTTCATCCTCGAATATGCCAGTCGTTTGCCCCCTGACTTTCGGGAAAATGCCCTGCACTACAATCTGGCAGAACTCTATTATTACACAGAGCGTTCGGGCGAAGCACTGCTTTACCTTAATAAAGTGGCCTATTCGGACCTGAATTATTACCTCGGTGCAAGGGTCTTATTGGCAAAAATATACTATGAGGACGGTGCAGAAGAGGCGCTGTTGTCTTTGATTGCCGCTTTCACCATTTTTTTAAAACGAAACCGGGCCATTTCTTCTGAATTAAAACAAACTTATTTAAATTTTTGTGATATTTTGTCCCAGTTGTTGCGCAACCATCCCAAAAAAATAAAGGAGTTGGGAGCGCAGATTCAGCACACCTCTTTGCTGACCGACCGGACGTGGCTGCTCCGCCAATGGGAAAAGCAGCAAAGCCGGTACCGGAAAGCCGGGGGGACACCAAATGTGAAAATTGCACTTCCATCGTAAAAAAATCAAAAAATGTCGTACTTTTGCGCCCCTGACTGGAAAAAGGGCAGAGGCCCCCGCTTCCCATCAAAGAATCACGCCTTTTTATTATGAGACGCATAGAATTAGAAATTGTCGCCCTTTCACACAGCATGACGCAGTCCCACAATTATGCCGTTGTGTTGGGCGAACGACGCGGGCAACGCCGTTTGCCCATTGTGATTGGCAGTTTTGAGGCGCAAGCCATTGCAGTGGCTATGGAACGCATGATGCTCAACCGACCCCTGACGCACGATCTTTTTAAAAGTACCCTCGACACGTTTGGCATTCAGCTGAAAGAGGTCGTTATTAATAACCTGCTGGACGGTATTTTTTATGCGCGCCTCATCTGCATGCGCGGTGCCAGCGAAGAATTTGAAATAGATTCCCGCACCTCTGATGCCATTGCCATGGCAGTGCGTTTTGAGTGTCCCATTTTTACGTACGACTTTATTCTCGAAGCGGCCGGTTTGATTTTAGATGAAATGGGAGAAGGTGAAATTGCAGCTTCCTCTAAAACGAAGCCTGCCCGCAAAGCAGTCAATATGAACAACTTATCCTCCTGGCCCTTAGAAGAGTTAGAGGGCCGCCTTCAGGAAGTATTAGAGGCGGAGGACTACGAGACGGCAGCTAAAATACGCGACGAAATAAAACGCCGTCAGGAAAAGGACTAAGCCATGACGCATCAGATTGAGCGCTATATGGCGTGGTTGCGCACCCATTCCGATGATGGGCTTGCTTTCGATCACTATCAGGACCTGTGGCAATGGTCGGTGGACCATCCTGCGCTTTTCTGGGAGTCGTTGGTACGCTATTTCGATCTGAATTGGACCTATGATACGGTATTGAAAGGCGAAATGCCCCGCGCCCAATGGTTTGAAGGAGCCACCCTGAACTATGCACAGGAAATATTCAGGCGTGCGCAGCACCATCATCCCGCTATCCTCTTTGCCTCCGAACATCGTCCTTATGCGGAAATCAGTTGGACGAATCTGGAACACCAAACGGCTGTGGTGGCCCGCTACCTGCGCCAATGCGGTGTAGAGCGCGGCGATCGGGTGGCTGCCTATTTGCCCAATTGCCCTGAAGCCACTATTGCGCTGCTCGCTACACTTTCCGTCGGAGCCGTCTGGTCCAGTGCTTCTCCCGACTTCGGCCCCGAAAGCGTGGTGGAACGTATGGCCCAGATAGAACCCAAAGTGCTGTTTGCTGTACAGGGTTATTCCTACGGTGGCAAATGGTTCGATCGCACCCCGGCGGTGCGTTCTTTACAGGAGCAGTTGCCCTCCTTGCAGCAGGTAGTATTATTCGACAATTACCCGCCTGCCGGGATCACCACTGAGCCTCTGCCCCATTGCACGCCGTGGGGTGTGCTGTTTCAGGACGACACAGGCGCAACTTTGCCTTTGGTATTCGAGCAGGTACCCTTTGCACATCCGATATGGATTCTTTTTTCGTCGGGTACTACCGGAATGCCCAAAGCCATTACACATGGGCATGGCGGTATGTTGCTCGAACACCTCAAATACCTCACATTTCACAACGATGTGCAGCCCGGCGAGCGCTTTTTCTGGTTCACGACGACCGGTTGGATGATGTGGAACTTTACCCATGCTGCGCTATTAGCCGGGGCTACCATTGTGCTATATGACGGAAGCCCCGCTTATCCCGACCTGTATCGGTTGTGGCACTTGGCCGGAGATTTAAAGATCAATCACTTTGGCATAGGAGCCGCCTTTGTGCTGTCCTGTATGAAGGCGGGGGTTTCGCTGTCGCCCAATGCCCTGCCCGATCTGCGCTGCATCGGCTCCACCGGCTCCCCCCTGCCGCCGGAAGGTTTTACATGGATAGACCAGCAGGTCAAACCCGGTGTCTGGCTCAGCTCCATGAGTGGCGGCACCGATGTGTGTACCGCGTGGGTAGGAGGCAATCCGCTTTTGCCCGTTGTTCAGGGTGAAATACAATGTCGCTGCCTCGGCTGCGCCATGGAATCCTTTGACGAAGACGGAATAGCCGTGGTGGGAAAGGTCGGGGAAATGGTCGTAACAAAACCGATGCCGTGTATGCCGGTTTTTTTCTGGGCCGATCCCGATGGCAGCAAATATTTCAACAGCTATTTCGATACTTTTCCCGGTGTATGGCGGCATGGCGACTGGCTGTTAGTCACCGAGCGCAATACCTTAGTCATTTTGGGCCGTTCCGATGCCACCCTCAACCGACAGGGGGTGCGCATAGGCACCAGCGAAATTTACCGTTCCGTGGAAAAATTGCCGGAAATTGCAGACAGCCTCGTCGTGGACATAGAGCAATTCGGTGGTCACTCCAAAATGATTCTTTTTGTGGTGCCTGCTCCTGCCACTGCCCTCGACGATGCCCTCAAAGCGAAGATCGCCCGTACCCTGCGCACCGACTTTTCCCCCCGCCATGTGCCCGACGAAATCGTGGCCGTACCGGAAATTCCCTATACGATCAGCGGAAAAAAAATGGAACTGCCTGTTAAAAAAATACTCATGGGAAAACCCTTAGCGCAGGCAGCCAATGCCGGAGCAATGCGCAATCCCGGCGCTTTGGAATATTTCAGGCCCTGAGGAACCGCTCACTTCCACGACGGGATCAATCCGCGCAAACCCATATCCACAATTTTTTCGGGCGGGGTGATCTGGTCGGCATAAAAATCCAATTGGCCGTTGGGGTTGCTGTCCACCCATTCAAAACTTTTGTTGACAGAGAAGGAGAACGTCAGGGTGATGTCCTGCGTTTCTTTTCCGGTGACCACCAACGGTTTATCAAATTTTCCGGTCACCACACAACTGCCCTGCGGGATGGGACTGGTAGCAAAAAGCGGGTTGACTACAGTAGTGGCACCGGCAGGAGCTTCACCAAAATGGATATTGTTGAAAGCAGCGTATTGCGGGTCCAGGTTGGTTTCAAATGCCCAAAAGCCCTGCTTTTTGTCGTCATTGACCGTGAGTGTTTTGGTCAAAGGCTTGATCGAGCTAATGTAGGTGTTGAAGCCTACAAAGGAAGCGACGCGGCCTTTTTGGTTTTTCACATCGCCCAGCACAGGCACTTTGTTGATGTTGAACAGGATATCGTAGCTTTGGTAAGTGACGCTGGCCCGCACCCATTCGTAAGTGCCGGGAGGCACGTTTTTGAGCGATATATTGTGAAACACCTTGTTTTCGTCCGATTTGAGGGCCTTGTCAAAATACACCGCATTTTCGCCCCCTTTGTTGGTTTCTTCGGCTTTGTAAATAATGGCCCCTTTTCCCAAAAGGGTCAGCGCGCCGGGAGCCAGTTCAAGATAATGCACACTTAATTCCTGAAAATCAGGTGTTTGCGCGGCGTGGCCGGTCGGCAGCGGAGCAGGCTGCCCAATATTGTTCAAACGCGGCTGGGTAGCGTCAAAACGGAACTGGAGATTCAGATTGGCATCGGTTGTGCCATTGTCTGCGTCTTTTTTGCAAGCGGTTACGGCCAGCATCCCGCCAAAAAACACAAGGGCAATATGTTTTTTCAACATAGTGGGAGATGATTTTGTGTGAGCCGATTAAACGTGTAGTCCAACAGACAGATTGTTTGTCCTCCTAGTGTTATCATTTCGTTTAGGATTGAAAGTACTAAATTTTCCAATTCGTACCTGCCCCCCAAATATTTTTCTTGTACAACGGGGCATCTGTCAAAGGTTCACATCTGTTGCGCATAGCGTCGGTTCCCATCCCTGTACCGCCCGGCATTGGCAGTCTTCGTCCCGCCCTCACGGGCCGGATTTTACAACCTTCGGCCTTCCTTGCGGAAAACTTCCGGTTACAGGCTTCCTTACATCAGGCTTCGTACCCCGTCGTTACCAACGACGCACGCTGACGC
>WBZP01000496.1_pt2 | contig 52608 bp, 49 predicted proteins | sample 5204301 | NCBI WGS metagenome assembly WBZP01 (sample SAMN12412401, study PRJNA552823) | activated sludge metagenome | isolation source: activated sludge from nitrification reactor of wastewater treatment plant... | place: USA: Pennsylvania | collected 2017
CCGACGCTGACCCGGCTGGCCGGCCTGCCTAAGGCGGTGCCCTTCCTGGTCGTGCTTGCGCTGGTGGTGGGCGGCTTCCTCATCAAGGGCTGGGGATGGCTCTTGCTCGCCATCGTCGCCGTCCTGCTGGGGTGGTTCCTGTACATCGCCTGGCCGACCCTCAGCGCGCCCGGCCGGATGCTGCGACTCGCCGTCATTGGCATCACGATCGCCATGACGTTCACCCAGGCCTTCCCGCGGTAGTCCCGGATCGGCGCTTGGCGCTCAGTTGACAATCATTCTCATTTGAGCGAGAATGATTCTCATGTTCGTCCAACCGCGCCATCGCCTCGTGCTGGGCATGAGCCTGGCCGCGATCTCGCTCGCCGGCTGCGCTGCCGCCACCTCGACCGATCAGCCGAAGACCCTCGCGATCAGCGCCGCCTTCTATCCCCTCGCGTATGCCGCTGAGCAGGTCGGCGGCCCGGCCGTGACCGTCACGACGGTCACCAAGCCCGGCGCGGAGCCACACGACCTGGAACTGACGCCTCAGGACGTTGCCGGGCTGATTCACAGCTCGACGATCATCTACCTCAAAGGCTTCCAGCCCGCGCTCGATGAGGCCATCGACGCCCACGCCTCCGAGCAAGGCTTCGATGTGACCTCCGCCGCCCGAGCCACGTTGCCATCCCCAGAGCATGAGCATGAGGGCGAGGACGAGGACGCGGGGACGGAGCACCAGGAGGAGGGCACCGATCCACACTTTTGGCTGGACCCCACCCGATACGCCGAGGTCGCCAGGGCCATCGGGGAGCATCTCGCCGAGCTCGACCCCGCGCACGCCCCGGACTACCGAACGCGAGCAAGCGACTTCGCCGGCCAGTTGTCCGCCCTGGATGCGGACTTCCGCGATGGCTTGCGGACCTGCGCAAGCCGCGTCCTGGTGACCAGCCATGCGGCATTCGGCTACCTGGCGGATCGTTATCAGCTCACCCAAGTGAGCATCGCCGGCGTCTCCCCCGATGCTGAACCAGATGCCGCCACGATGTCCGAGATCGTGGCGCGCATCCGACAGGAGGGGGTCACCACGGTCTACTCCGAGACCTTGGCCTCCCCCGCGCTGGCCCAGACCATTGCCCGCGAGACCGGTGCCACCATGGCGGTTCTTGACCCGATCGAGGGCCTCACCGATCAGTCGGCAGGTACCGACTACCTGGAGATCATGCGGAGCAACCTGGCCACCCTACGAGCTGGACAGGGATGCTCATGAACGCCACCTCGCCGCTCGATCTGACGAAGGCGTCCTTCGGGTACGCCGGCAAGCGCGTGGTCGATGCCATCACCGTGAGCATCGAGTCCGGTGACGTGGTGGCCCTGCTCGGCCCCAATGGCTCCGGCAAGTCCACGTTGGTCAAGGGCATCCTCGGCCTGGCCGATCTCCAAGGCGGCACGCTCACCCGAAATGCCACAATTGGCTATGTCCCGCAACGGCATTCACTCTCCAACGCGGTTCGGGCCACGGTGACGGAGATTGTCGCCACCGGGCGGCTGACCCGTCGCCCCTGGTGGAAGTCAGCCTCCACAGCCGATGAGCAGGCCGTCGCCGAGGCGATCGCCGCGGTCGGGCTGGCAGACCGCTCGCGCGACGAAGTCAGCGCCCTCTCAGGTGGGCAGCAGCGCCGAGTTCTGATCGCCCGCGCCCTGGCCAGCGACCCGCAGGTGCTGGTCATGGACGAGCCGACCGCCGGTGTCGATGACGCCAACCAGGCCATCCTCGCCGGGGTCCTCGCCGATCTCGCGGCGGAAGGCCGAACGCTGCTGATCGTCACCCACGAGATGGACGCCCTGGCCGAGGTGGTGACCCGAATCGTGTGCCTCGACCGAGGCCATCTCGATTTCGATGGCAGCCCCAGCGCGTATGCCGCGCATCTCACCGAGCACCCCGCCGGGTCGGGGCATCACCATGACTCCGATGACATCACCGGCCCCATTCCGGTCATCGGGCGCGCTCCGCTGGACGCTCACGGCAGGCACCGCCATGGCTGAGTTGCTGTCCCTCGATTTCATGCGACAGGCCCTCATCGCGGCCATCCTGGTCGGCCTGACCGCGCCCTTGGTCGGCGTCTTCCTCGTCCAGCGCCGCATGTCGCTGATCGGCGATGGCATGGGACATATTGCGCTGGCCGGCGTCGCCGTTGGCGTGCTCACCGGCAACTCCCCCGTGTGGACCGCCCTCATCGCGGCGGTCGCTGCCGCCGTGGCGATCGAGTTGATTCGGGCACGCGGACGCACCAGCGCCGATGTGGTGTTGGCAGTCATCTTCTACGGTGGGATTGCTCTGGGCGTGGTGCTCTTCGCCAAGGCCCCTGGGGGCTCGGCAGGGAAGCTCACCGGCTATCTCTTCGGCGCCATCCTGACCACGACCAGGTCAGATCTCATCGTCTTCGCCATCCTCGCCACCATCGTGGTCGCCGTGACCACGATCCTGCGTCCCCGCCTCTTCGCGGTGGCCAATGACGAGGAGTACTCGCGGGCCAGTGGCCTGCCGGTTACCGCCTACAACCTCATCCTGGCTGTCCTGACTGCGGTCACCGTCGTGGTCTCCATGCGGATCATCGGACTGCTCTTGATCTCGGCTCTGATGATCCTGCCCAATGCCTCGGCGCAACTGATCTCGCGGTCCTTCGCGGCCAGCGTTCGATGGGCGGTCCTGATCGGTGTCGCGTGCTCCGCGAGTGGGGTCATCGTCTCCTACTACACGGCGACACCCTCAGGCGGAACGATTGTCCTGCTAGCGATCGTTGTGTTCTTGGCGTTGACGGCCTACGCCGGCATTCGCGCCCGCGTGCACCGTAGCCGAGTGATCCACGACGATCGCCATGACCATGAGCACGGCCCTGATTGTGGGCACGAGGCGATCGACCACGACGGACACATCGACTACCTGCACGACGGCCATCGGCACGCCCCGCACGGCAGCCACTACGACGAGCATGGGAGCGTGCATCCGCGATGAGCGCCCGACGCCCCACCCGCCAACGCGCCGCGCTCGCCCGGGCGCTGGAGGGCAGCACCCAGTTCAGCAGTGCCCAGGAACTTCACGCCCGCTTGCGCAATGAGGACACCACCGTCGGCCTCGCAACCGTCTATCGCAACCTGCAAGCGATGGCGAGCGAGGGCGAAGTTGACGTCATCCGTACCCCGGAGGGCGAGGCGCTCTACCGCGCCTGCTCGACGCACCATCACCATCATCTCGTATGCCGCGTCTGCGGCAAGGCGGTCGAAGTGACCGGAGCAGGTGTGGAGGCGTGGGCCGAACGCGTCAGCGCCGAGCACGGATTCAGCTCAGTTCAGCACACCGTGGAAATCGTGGGTACCTGCAGCGACTGCAGCTGAGTCGCGACTGAAGCCCTGGCTCCTCCGGGAAGCCCTGGCTCCTCCGGGAAAGCCCTGGCTTCTCCGGGAAAGCCCTGGCTTCTCAGGGAAAGCCCTGGCTTCTCAGGGAAAGCCCTGGCTTCTCCGGGAAAGCCCTGGCTTCTCCGGGAAAGCCCTGGCTTCTCCGGGAAAGCCCTGGCTTCTCAGGGAACCAGACGCAAGATGCCGTCGGTGGCGGTCACCACGACGTCGGAACCGACGCGCGCCAACGGTCCGGCGGGCATCGCCAGGGTATAAACACCACCGGGGACCAGATCCAGGCCGTACCGATGAACCCCACTGGTCCCGACCAGGCGCGCCGGCCGCAGGTCCTTCACCTCGGGGATGAAGACCTGGCCCGCACTGTCAACGACGACGCCGAGCTCCCCACCAGTGATATTGGCCGGTATGGTCCACGGATCGGTCACGGCATACACCTTGCCGGCCGTCGCAACCTGCCCGTAGAACGTGCCATTGGACGCCGCAACCACCTCGAGAGTCCCGGTCCACCGCAGTGTCGTCCCCACCTGCTTCGCATCGAAGATGAGGATGTTGTCGCTGTCATCCACGGCGAACCCTCCAATGCCGTGAAGGCCGGACGCTGTCGCGGGTTGACCAAAGGCAGGGCCGGCGCCGACCAGGCTGCCAGCGACCAAACGCTTCAGTCCGGCAAGCAGGGGCAACCCAAGAATGGTCGTGTCCTGCGCCGCGATGGCGTAGATGCCCTCTCGGGCTGCCAGGGTGTTGATGGTGTCGGCCACGAAAAGATTCCCGTGGGAGTCAAACCGGAGCTCCTGGAAGCCACCAGCGGCGAAGTCCGAGGTCGCGATTCGTTTCGCCACCCCAGCAGTCATCGCTTGCCCAAAGAACGTGCCGCTCTGGCGAGGGATGAGGTAGACCGAATGCTGGCCGGACATGCACGCAAGACCAACCTGAGAGAGCGCTAGCTCCCCGCACTCAACACCGACCGGGACGGGCAGTTCGTGCGCGAAACCGGCCCGCATCGCTTGGCCGAAGTAGGTGCCATCGTGAGCGGGGACATAGGCCACGGTCGATGATTGCGAGGTCCCGTTCAGCTGGAGGTTGCGGAAGGCAAACGACCCGTCGACCTCGCCTTCGACATCGAGCGGCCGCATTTGCCCGGTCGAGACGGCAAAGGGGAAGCGGTCATGCCCGAGGGCAGGCCCATCGCCCGCAACGATGGTCGCGGTCCCAGCCGGGAGCGATTGCCCATAGCCCGTGCGTGCCGTGGCACCGGGATTGACGACGATTTCGGACGCTGGGGCGTAACTGTCGCTGTAGGCGACCGCCACACCTCCCTGGGGCAGCGGGCGGGCCTTGGTGTACTGGTGGAGGGCGAAGGGACGCCGCACCAATTGCCCGGCGCTCTCTGAGGGCGATCCGGATGTTGCCGATCGCACGAGAAGGTACTGCTCGCGATCTGCGGTGGTTGAGCCGCCACCACTGACCAGCAGGTTGCTCTTGAGGTCGAAGGACACTTCGGACACCTGGTAGGAGGGTGCCACGGAGGCTGCCGAGATGCTCTCTCCGGCAGCGAACGTGTGACCGAAGGCCGTGACCGGAGAGGTCGCGGTGAGCCATAGCTCTTGGGTCTCGCCGCCCAAGGCGACCAAGCCCGCGCCGTCGACGGCGAGTTTCCCTGCGCACCAGGTCTGCGGACTAGGCAGGGCATAGGTCACGCCAGCATCGAGCGACCTCCCCAGGTCTGTTCCGGTGTCCCGCGCGATCGCTGTGATTGAGCAGCGGCCATCGCCGACACTCGCCAGGGCTACGACGGTGCCTCGGGAGGTCAGCGTTACTCCACTCAGGGCTCCGACCTTCGTTTGCGGGCCCGGGCTTCCGTAGGTCGTTGCCTGGCCTCCGCCGAGGAGCCGGTACACCCGACCCGCGGTGACATTCAGGCCGTACCGCGTACCCGAAACGGCCGACAAGACGTAGATGCCCCCCTCGCCAGCCAGGTTCGACGGAACGCCAAAGACCACGCTGCCCTCATCATCGACGGCAAGTGAGTTGACATCCGAGGAGACGAGCGAGATGCCGCGCGGGAGTGCACCGGTCACGGGAATGTTGCCCAGGCGCATCGAGCCACCCCCGATGACGACACTCTGGCGGCCCTGACTCTTAAGAACCCGCACGAGTCCGTACACCTGATCCCAGGTATAGACCGAGCCGCGCCTGTCGACCGCCAGGGTTCCGATGCTTTGGTTGACCTGGGTTGGGATGCCCGTGCCGGTCCCCCCGGCGATGCGTTGGAGGTCCATTCGCGCGGCCGAGGCGCTCGGCGCCCCGACCAGCGCACCGACCAACACCAGGGCCGCCGCAGTCGCGGCCGGAATCATTCGTCGATGGTTCACGGTCATGTCCTTAGGATGCGAGGCGAGCAAGGCTGTCGTGGAACTGCAGGACGATGTCGTCACCCACGCGGATCGGCGAACCGCGCCGCGCCAGGTCGACAATCTGACCCGCGGTGAGGCTGAGGCCATAGCGCACGTCGTCCGATGTCGGCAGGATGCGTGTGCGGAGCTTGCTGAACGCCCCAGGCAGGATGAGATGCCCCTGGGTGTCGATGGCCATGCCGTCGGGGGCAACGTCGAGGGAGTAGTCGATGTCCGGGGATGGCACACCCCACAGACCCGGCGTGACCCCGTACACATTTCCCGCCACGACCTCCTGCCCATATGCCGTGCCATCCTGCGCCGCGAGCACCTGCACCATTGAGGCGAGCCCGCTTTCTCCCACGTGCGGCTTGGTGTCGAAGATCAGCACATGGCCTTGGGCATCGGGCACGACTCCCGTGACATCGATCAGCCCAGAGTCTGTGGCAGGTCCGCCCATGACCGGGGTCTGGAGTGCTAACCCACCGGCAAGGATCCGGTCTAGCCCGGCGAGCATGGTGCGGCCATACACAAGTCCGTTCTCCTGGGCAATCACCCGCAGAACTTGATAGGGAGAGGTGGACGCGATGTGCAGGATGTTCCCGTCGGCATCGAAGGCCATGGGCCCGAAGCCCCCAGAGGGCGCCAGCGCGACGCTCTCACCGGCACCCAGCGCGTGCCCGAATGCAGTGGTGTCGTGGGCGGCGAGGAAGCGGACGGTGCCGTTGACCCGACAGGTCAGTCCTTCGTCATTGAGCGCGAGTCCGGTGCACTCTTGGCCGTCAAGGCTCCAGACCTCGTAGATCCGCCCGGCGAGCATGTCCTGGCCGAAGTACTGGCCTGCGGCCGGCGGGATGAACGCCACCGAGGTGCGCCAGCCCGACGCCACGCGTTCACGAATGGTCATGGCGATGGCGCCTTGTGGATTGCCAGCTGACTGCCAAGGACGAATCTGGCCAGTCGTCTTGTCGATCGGGTAGGGGTCGTGGCCAAAGGCACCCCCCGTACCAGCGATGACGACGGATTGTCCAGCAGCGACAGTCTGGCCGTACCACGTCCGCCCGGTGATCGTGCGGTGCGAGCGCAAGAACAGTCGGCCAAGGTAGGCCGGGTCATCGGAAATGTCCCCGGAGGCACCGAAGAGCGTGCCATCCGGCGCGGAGGTAACGCGCACTGCCGTCCCCGGGAACCACCGCACGGTGAATGTCGACCCCGCGACGGTGTCAGTTCCGTAGACCCTGCCCGCGGACCGCGCGATAACCGTGACCTTGCCGGTTGGGGGCGATACCACGAGGTTGCCGAAGCGATCGAAGGTGGTGGCGGCGGCTGGCCCGGGCGTGGCGCCCAGCACCTGCATAACTCCAGGGTTGAGGTGCACTCCGAACATGTCGCCACCCTCGAAAGACCACAGGGAGGCCCGGTCCCCGATCATGGCCACGGTACCCGCGGAGTCCACGGCGAGCTTCCCACAGGCGTCCTCGACCTTGAGTCCAGGCACGTCGTAGACCGTGCCGGGAGCCATCGCCTGCCCGGCAAAGGTGGTCGCCTGCGCGGGCAAGGCCATCATTCGACACCCAAATGCAGTGCCGAGCGCGCCACCGAAGAGCAGCACCCCCGAGGGGTGGACTGCGAGGTCGGCCCCGCCGTACAGCCGCCGATCACGCAGCGGCGCGGTGTCGCTGTAGTTCGTCCCGCCGAGGAGTCGGTACACCTTGCCCCGAACCATGGGAATCCCATAGGCCGTCACGGACACCGTCGGCACGGCCAGGATGGTTCGATACCAACTCGCCTGCTTGTCGTAATCGCTCGCTCTCAGAAGGACGACCCCGTTCGCGTCAACATCCAGGTCAACGTTGGCGAGCGCCTCCAGATCGACCGCAGATGCCGCCATCCCCGACACAGGAATCGCCAGCGGGCTGGCGGTACCCCCTCCGAGAATGACCCGTTGGGCACCGGTCTTCGTCAACGCCCGCACGCGGTCGAATGCCCTGTCGTAGGAGTAGACCGCGCCGACCCTGTCTACGGCCAGGGCATCGAATGACTGGGTTACCTCAGTGGGTACCCCGTTGCCATTGCCGCCCGCGAGTGACTCGACGCTCCCCGGCGCGGATGCCGCGGACACCGTCTTCGGCGCTGACGCCTGGGCCACCGAAGGCGAAGCAGTCCCCAAGCCTGCGGCAATAGCGACTGCCCCGGCCAGTGCACCGATGGCCCTGCGCCCTGGCCGGCCGACATAACCCCAACTGGACACACGCACGCTCATCAAAAACTCCCCTGCATCCCCTATCCGGCCCCGCGCCGAATTTGTCCCACCCTAGGGCACGCGCCTGCCCTGGTCCACCCGTCCTTTGCTCCGGCTGCCGACCAGACCCCCAGACACCCAGACAAAGGTGAAGGGCCCTTTCCACGTATGAGGTGCAAAGGGCCCTTCGGTGGGCGCGCAGGTGACCGCGTGTCCGATGGTCTCGTCCTGACGCTCCCTGCCAGTCACCGGGCCGGTCTGCGGAGGTTTCCCTCGCAGTCGAATCGTCTCTCTCGAGTCCATCCCGCTCGTTCCGAGGAACTTGCGTAGGAAGAACGTATCTCGTGAAAATCGTTGCGCGCAAGGGATTTTCGAAAGATTTCCGACATTCCTCAGTGTCCACAGTGCCATCCACCGGATCGGTGCACTTATCCCCCGAAATGCGGCCTTATCCACCGGGTCTCCACCGGCAGGCTGTGGAGAAGTCTTCGAGTCGAAGGGGCTGGATGGGCGCCTATGCGCCCTCGATCGACGGCGCCGGAGCGTCGACGGCGCCGCCATACCGGCGCTCACGGTCGACATAGGTCTGGATCGCGGCCCACAGATCGCGGCGGTCATAGTCCGGCCAGAGTCGGTCTTGAAAGACCATCTCGGCATACGCGCTTTGCCACAGCAGGAAGTTGGACGTCCGCTGCTCCCCCGAGCTGCGCACAAAGAGGTCGACATCGGGCATGTCCGGCTCCGGCAGGTAGCGCGCCAGGGTGCGCTCATCGACCGAGCCAGCTCGCAAGCGCCCTCGGGCGACATCCTCGGCCAGCCTGCGGGCGGCATCGCCCAACTCGGCGCGCCCGCCATAGTTCACGCAGAAATAGAGCGTCAGGCCGGTGTTGTGACGGGTCATCTCCTGCGCCGTCTCGAGTTCCTTGATCACCGACCCCCAGAGGCGTGGCCGTCGGCCCACCCAGCGCATCCGCACGCCCCACTCGTGGAGCTGATCGCGCCGCCGGCGGATCACATCCCGATTGAAGCCCATGAGGAAGCGGACTTCGTCTGGCGAGCGCTTCCAGTTCTCCGTGGAGAAGGCATAGGCCGAGAGGTGGGTGACGCCGACCTCGATGGCACCGGCCACCACGTCGAGGAGCGCCGCCTCGCCTGCCTCATGGCCCTTGGTCCGAGGCAGACCCCGCTGATTAGCCCACCGGCCGTTGCCATCCATGACGATGGCGACGTGGGCCGGAAGCCGCTCGGCCGGGATCGCCGGGGGCTGCGCATCGCTGGGATGCGCGAAGGGGCGCGCATAGGCCGGGGTAGTCACCGCTCCACCATACGGAGACTGCGAATGCCGCGCTCAAGGTGCCACTGGAGGAATGCCGCGGTCAGGCCGGCACCCTCCCGGCGATGCCGCTCATCGGCAGCATCGGCGATGGCCCAGTCACCACTTAGCAGGGCGGCCAGCAGTCGCAGAGTCTCTGGAGCGGGGGCCGCCGAGCCCGGCGGACGACAGGCCGGGCAGACCGATCCGCCAGCCACGATGTGGAAGGCCGCGTGCGGGCCGGCCGCGCCACATTTAGCACAGTCGTAGAAGCTCGGCGCCCACCCCGAGATCGCGAGCGCCCGGAGCAGGTAGGCATCGAGCACCAGCCCCGGGTCATGCTCCTGGTGGGCCAGCGAGCGCAGAGCTCCCTGGAGCAGCAGGTAATGCTGCAGCGCGGGCACCCGGTCCTCGGTCAGCCGCTCAGCCGTCTCCAGCATCGAGCACGCTGCCGTCCAGGCGACATAGTCCTGACTCAGGGTGTCGCCATAGGTCTCCAGCGTGACCGCCTGGGTGACGGTGTCGAGATTGCGGCCCTCGAAGCACTGCAGGTCCACCACCATGCCGGGCTCCAAGCGGGCGCCGAACCGGCTCTTGGTGCGCCGAACCCCCTTGCCGACCACGCGGATTCGCCCCAGGTTGCGCGCCAGCGCCACGACAATGCGATCGGCTTCGCCGAGCTTGTACGTGCGCAGGACGATCGCCTGGTCGCGGTAGAGGGGCACCGCACCATTGTGCGTTCCCGGCCCTCCCGATCCCGGGATTTCAGGCCACCCCTCCCGCCTCTGGATTTCGGGGTCACCCCGAAATCCCCAGTTCGTCGGACTTTCCTTCCGTGCAGTTCTAGGGAAAGCCTTGCGTCGAGGCGGCGCGCGACATCCAGGCAACGCTATTCGAACATCTGTATGATCGTCGTATGCCGCTGCAAGGATCCCTCCTCGATCTCGACGAGGAGTTGCGCCTGCATCCGGTCGCAGACGGTCTCCAACGGCGAGAGCTCGGCCTCGGCGCATGGCTCGACCTCCGCCCCGGGCTGGTGACCGGCGCGGACCTCCTCTTCACCGAGCTCCTGCGATGCGTCCCGTGGCGCGCCGAGCGCCGGCAGATGTACGACCGAGTCCTCGACGTCCCGCGGCTGCTCGCCTACTACCCCGAGGGGGCCACCCTCCCGCACCCGATGGTTGAGGAATGCCGCCGCCTCCTGAGCGAGCACTACGCGCAGGAGTTGGGCGAGCCATTCGCAACGGCCGGCCTGTGCCTTTATCGCGACGGCAAGGACTCGGTCGCCTGGCATGGTGATCGCACCGGCCGCTCATGGGACGAGGACACCATGATCGCGATCGTCTCCCTCGGATCGGCACGCGACCTAGCCCTGCGCCCGCGCGGTGGCGGGCCATCCATCAAAGTCGCCGCCGGACACGGCGACCTCATCGTCATGGGCGGCAGCTGCCAACGCACGTGGGATCACGCCGTCCTGAAGACCACCCGGGCCGTCGGGCAACGGATCTCCATCCAGTTCAGAGTGCGCGGCGTGCGCTGAGGGCCCACCCGGTGCGAACTAGGGACCGCCGCCCGGCCATGGACCGCCGCCCGGCTAGGGACCGCCGCCCGGCCATGGACCGCCGCCCGGCCATGGACCGCCGCCCGGTTACGGACCGCCGCCCGGACGGCTGACCTCGGGCTCGACCGGCGCATCGCGGTCAGCCCGGTTGAGCGCCGACATGATCGCCCGCAGCGAGGCCTTCACGATGGATTCGTGCAGACCAACTCCCCACAGGACCCGGCCGCCGACCGCACATTCGACATATGCCGCCGCCCGGGCATCACCTCCGGCCGAGAGCGCGTGCTCGCTGTAGTCCAGGACCCGCACATCAATTCCGAGGGGCGAAAGCGCATCGATGAAGGCCGACAGCGGGCCATTGCCCGTGCCCGAGATCGTGACCTCTTGGCCGTCGATGCTGATCGTGGACTCGATGTGATCGGTGCCATTGCTGTGGATCGTTGAGCGCACCGGGAAGTACCGGCCCCACCGGGAGGCCGAGTCCTCGCTGTGGAGGTACTCGTCGGCAAAGAGCGTCCAGATCTCCTCGGCGGTCATCTCGCCGCCCTCGGCGTCGGTGCGCTTCTGGACCACCTGGCTGAACTCGATGGCCAGTCGCCGCGGCAGATCCAGACCGTGCTCGGCCTTGAGCAGGTACGACACCCCGCCCTTGCCCGACTGGCTGTTGACCCGGACGACGGCCTCATACGAGCGCCCAATGTCGTGCGGGTCAATCGGCAGGTAGGGCACACCCCAGTCGATGTGGTTGATGTCGACACCGGCGGCCGCGGAGCGCTTGTCCATGTCCTCCAGGCCCTTCTTGATGGCGTCCTGGTGAGAGCCGGAGAAAGCGGTGTAGACCAGGTCCCCACCCCAGGGGTGGCGCTCATGGACCGGCAGCTGGTTGCAGTACTCGACGGTGCGCCGAATCTCGGCCATATCGGAGAAGTCGATCATCGGGTCGATGCCCTGGGAGAACAAGTTCATCCCCAGGGTGACCAGGCAAACGTTGCCGGTCCGCTCACCATTGCCGAACAGGCAGCCTTCGATCCGGTCGGCCCCAGCCAGGTAACCCAATTCGGCGGCGGCGACACCCTCGCCGCGGTCGTTATGCGGGTGCAGGGAGACCACAACCGACTCGCGACGGTTGAGGTGCCTGATCATCCACTCGATCGAGTCGGCATACACATTCGGGGTGGCCATCTCGACGGTCGCGGGCAGGTTGATGATCATCTTGTGGTCGGGCGTCGGGTCGATGACGTCGATGACCTCATTGCAGATCCGGACCGCGAACTCCAACTCGGTTCCGGTGTACGACTCCGGCGAGTACTCGTAGTACACCACCGTGTCCGGCACCGTCTCCTCGAGTTTGCGGCACAGTCGGGCAGCTTGCAGCGCGATATCGACGATGCCGTCCTCGGACATTCCGAAGACCACCCGACGCTGCAACACCGAGGTCGAGTTGTAGAAGTGCACGATCGCCTGCTTGCTCCCCCGGATCGCGTCGAAGGTCCGCTCGATCAGGTGATCCCGGCTCTGGGTGAGCACCTGGATGGTGACATCGTCCGGGATGTGACCGCCCTCGATGAGCTCTCGGCAGAAGTCGAAGTCGGTCTGGCTGGCCGACGGGAAGCCGACCTCAATCTCCTTGTAGCCCATGCGCACAAGCAACTTGAACATCCGCATCTTGCGCTCGGAGTCCATCGGGTCGATCAGCGCTTGGTTGCCATCACGCAGATCCACAGCGCACCAGCGCGGGGCCTTGGTGGCAACCTGGTCGGGCCAGGTGCGGTCGGGCAGGTGGATGTCGATCTGCTGCTGGAAGGGGAGGTACTTCTGGATCGGCATGCCCGAGGGCTGCTGCGGGTGGATCATCAGCGGGTTCTCACTTCATCTCGTCTGCGGTGCTCGGCCGGGCGCACGCCAGTCTCCGCGACGAGGGGGGCCGACTAGGCCTCGCCGCGGCAGCGAAGGAGGAGGAATCCATGCATGATGCGTCAAGTATGCCGTGTGCCCACCACCGCGCCAACCCTGGGTCCACGTTCCGGTCGGGGTCGGAGCAGATAGCTCAGCGCCGCCAGCGCACCGAAAGGCAGGTCACGCAGCCCTCGAGCTTCTCGAACTCGGAGATGTCCACAGCCGTGATCCGGTAGCCGCGAGCCGCGAGAAGGTCGGCTGTCCTCGGCGCCGAGGCCGCCATGAGCAAGTGATCCTCCGCGAGCAGGACCACGTGTGCCCCGCCTTCCTCGGGCATCCCCTCGTAGCTCGCAAAAGCCTCAGGGTCATCGACCACGGGGTCCCAGCCGATGATCGTGCCATTCGGGAGCGCGGTCACCGCGGACTTCAAGTGCAGGGCGCGCTCGACCGGGACGGCCTGCACCCGCCAGCCGTGGGGACTCAGCAGATCGGCCAATGCCGCGATGCCCGCACCATTGGTGCGGCCACCCAGGCCGACGTATGCCGTCCGTCCGACCTTGAGCACATCGCCGCCGTCGAGCGTGCCTTCCCCGCTCACCCGAGCCACCTGCAAACCGAGGTCCCGCACCACGGGCTCGACCCCGACAACTTCCGGTTTGCGTTCTGCCGCACCGGGATTGGTCAGGACGGCCAGGTCATCGAAGATCACCACGGCATCCTCGATGAACACCGAGTCGGGGCAGTCCTGGGCGGCCGGCACCTCAACGGTGCTCCAGCCTGCTGCCCTCAGGGCATCGGCATACGCCCCCCATTGGGCCTTCGCGAGGTCGACATCCACCGGCACCCGGTCGACGTGAGTGACCAGGCCTTCTGCGAGCCGATCGCTAGGACGGCGAAGAAGTGCCACATTCTGAGACCGGTTTCCGGAAATCTTCCTGCCCTCTCGCTTACTCAGCGGTAGTTCAATACGTTGACCACCACCATAGGGTGACCAGGAGGTTAGTACACGTGTCTGCCGCACCGCACGCGCCGCGTTCCTTGGGGGAACAGCTACGCCGTCGCAAGCCGATCGTTTTCCGGCACGAGCACCATGAGGGACAGGAGCTCGCCCGCAACCTCAGCACGTTCCAGCTGACGATGTTCGGGGTCGGCGCAACCGTCGGAACCGGGATCTTCTTCGTTCTCGGTGAGGCGGTGCCCAAGGCAGGACCTGCCGTCTTGGTTTCCTTCGTTATTGCCGCGTTCGCCGCCGGCCTGTCCGCGCTCTGTTATGCCGAGCTCGCGAGCGCCATTCCGGTCAGCGGATCGACCTACTCCTATGCCTATCACTCGATGGGTGAGCTGGTCGCCGTCATCATTGCCGGGTGCGTGCTCCTGGAGTACGGCGTGGCCGCTGGCGCGGTCGCGGTCGGCTGGAGTGGCTACTTCAACGAGCTCGTGCACTCGCTCTTCGGGGTCTCATTGCCCACGGCCTTGACCGTCTCGCCCATCCCGGGCACCGACGGTGAAGCGACCGGCGGGCTGATCAACCTGCCCGCGGTCATCCTCGTTCTGCTGTGCATGCTCCTGCTCATGCGGGGCGCGTCAGAGTCGGCCAAGCTCAACGCCATCATGGTGCTGATCAAGCTCGGCGTCCTGACCCTTTTCGCCATCATCGGATTCACTGCCTTCAACGCTGACCACTTCTCCAACTTCTTCGGTTCGGGCTTCGCCGGCGTCAGCGCGGCCGCAGGCACGATCTTCTTCTCTTTCATCGGACTCGACGCCGTCGCCACTGCCGGCGAAGAGGTCAAGAACCCACAAAAGGCCCTCCCCCGAGCCATCATCGGCGCCCTGGTGATCGTCTCCCTGGTGTATATCGCGGTCGCGGCCGCCGGGATCGCCGCCAAGCCGGTGGACTTCTTCTCCACTCCCGAAGCAGCTGAAGCGGGTCTGGCCCAGATCCTCAAGGACATCACGGGTACCGAGGTATGGAGCACCATCCTGGCTGCCGGAGCGGTCATCTCGATCTTCTCGGTCACCCTGGTCACTCTGTACGGCCAGACCCGGATCCTCTTTGCGATCGGGCGCGATGGCCTGATCCCCAAGCGATTCCTCGAGGTCAACCCCAAGACCATGACCCCGACCTTCAACACCATCGTGGTGTCAGTCATCGTGGCCCTCATCGGCGGTTTCGTTCCCGCTGACTACCTCTGGGACACGGTCTCCATCGGCACCCTGATGGCCTTCTCCGTGGTGGCCATCGGCATCATCATCATGCGACGCACCCACCCCGACCTTGAGCGCCCGTTCAAGATCCCGGGGTACCCGGTCACGCCCATCCTCACCGTGCTGGTCTGCGGCTACATCATGTGGGGCCTGGCCGGAATCACCTGGGTCATCTTCTTCACCTGGATCGCGATTGTGCTGGCGTTCTACTTCTTCTATGGCCGGCATAAGGCCACCTTGAACACCTATGTCGACCTCGAAGAGATCGCTGAACCCCGCGGTGACGAGGAGAAGACCAAGTGACCATCCTCGTCGGGTACAGCCCGCACAAGGATGACGTCGGTGTTCTCGAGCTGGGGGCCCAGTTGGCGCGATCCGCAGGCGAGAGTCTGCACGCCGTCACCGTCGTTCCCGAAGGCTGGGCTACTCCTGTCGCCGGCGACACCGACCGGGACTTTAAGGACTGGGCCGCCGAGGAAGGCGAGGCCAGCGCCGCCGAGGCGTTGGCGCACCTGGCCGAGATTCCGGACGTGGAGAGTTCAGCGAGCTGGGTCAGCGGCCGTTCGGTCCCTCAGGCACTCCTCGCCGTGGCCGCCAGCCAGCAGGCAGGCCTCCTCGTGGTGGGTTCGGGCGAGAATGGCCCTCGTGGCGTAGTCACCGTCACCTCAAAGACCGACCGCCTGCTGCACTCCTCGGACGTGCCGATCGCGATCGCTCCTCGGGGATATCACGCTGGCTCAGCCATGCGGGTACGCCGGGTCACCGTCGGATTCCGTGATGACGACGCCACCTGGACCTTGTTGGATCGGGTGGCAGGGATCTGCCGAGACACCCAGTCGGTGCTTCGGGTGGCGACTTTTGCCATCAGACGGCGGGCCATGGTGACCTCAGCGATGCGGGGCGCCGAGGATCTGGTCTTCGAGCAGTGGCGCACCCAGGCCAGGGCCGCACAGTCGGAGGCTGACGAACATCTGCGTTCCATCGGGTTCGGCGACAACGACCTCGAGCTGGTCGTTGCCGAAGGACGGTCCTTTGGCGGTGCGATGGACGGCCTGGAGTGGGACAAGGGAGATGTGCTCGTCGTGGGCTCGTCCTCGACGCACCCGCTCGCCCACGTCTTCCTTGGGTCCAGCGCGGCCAAGATCCTGCGGAACTCGACAGTTCCGGTGGTCGTCGTCCCCTAGGCCCGCACCCTGGCAACGCCGCTGCTGCCAGCCCTCAATGAGCCATGGACAGCGCGGCGAGCGCGGCATTCACGATCGCCCCAGAAGTGAGGTCATGGATCTCATAGAGGTCCTCCACCGTTCCTGACTGGCCGAAATCGTCGACCCCGAGCGAGACACACGGGACCCCGAGCGCTGATCCGAGCCAAGCCAGCGCATGGGACGAGGCATCGTGTGCCGTGACCACCGGTGCCCGTCCATCGAAGGCAGCGCGGAATTCCCCTGGAAGTGACGGAGTCGAGGCCGTGCGAATGGCTTGACGGAGCCCTCCTTGCCAGGCTCGGTACAGCCGATCCGCCGAGGTCAGGTCAACGACGTGGGCACCCACGCCCTCGCCCTCTAGTTCCTCGGCGGCCTCAAGTAGCTCGGGGAGGATGGCGCCGCAACCCACCAGTTGAACGGTGGGCGCATCCTTGGGCGCGGCAGCCTCCCTGAGCCGGTAGGCGCCGGCCAGCACGCAGCGTTTCAGCACACTATCCCCAAGCCGTGCCCGTGCGGCCTCGAAAGGACCCTGATCCAGAGGCCTCGTCGAGAGCCGGAAGTACGTCGAACCTGGGTCGGTCGTCGGGTCCGACATGGTTGCCAGCGCGTCGCAGAGCAGCCAGTCGACAGCCGTGGCGTATGCCGGCTCCAACAGCGTCGTATTCGGTAGTTCGAGCCCGACCGAAGCAGTGATCGTGGACTGATGCGCGCCACCTTCGGGCGCCAAGGTCACTCCAGAAGGCGTTCCGGCCACCACGAATCGTGAGCCGGAGTAGGCGGCATAGACGAAGGCATCTAAACCCCTTAAGACGAAGGGGTCGTAGAGCGTCCCCACCGGGAGCAGAGACTCCCCCGAATGTTCCCCCGCGAGTCCAAGCATGCCGAGCAACAAGAAGAGGTTCATCTCCGAGATACCAAGTTCGAGATGCTGACCTGCAGGACTCTCCGCCCACTGGAGCAAGGGATCCGCACTCCACATGTGCTTGTCCACAGGCGAGAAGACCCCGGTTCGATTGATGAATCCGGCGAGATTCGTCGACGTGGCCACATCAGGGGCAGTGGTGACCAGCCGGGAACCGACTCCGTCCACCCGACTCAACGCGACCAGGGTCCGGCCGAAGGCATCCTGCGTCGAGATCGGCCGCGACGTCGCAATCCCTGTTTCGGGAGGCACCAACACGCTCGTTCGCTTCCGGAGTGCATCTCGCCGGAGTCGCTCGGCTCGCTGACCCACCCAGCGGCCAGCAAGGGATTGGGGATCGAGGCGGTTCCACTCGTCTGCTGCGGTGAGCCCCTGTTTCTCTCGGAGGTGGTCGATCTGCTCCTTTGACAGCAGGCTGGAGTGGTTGCGGGCGCTGCCCGCGGTCGGCAAGCCCCATCCTTTGACGGTGTACGCGAACACGACGCTGGGTCGATCACTCACCGCGTCACACTCGGCATAGGCTCGCAACATAGCCACGGGGTCGTGCCCCCCGAGGTCGGTGACCAACTCGGCCAAGGCGACGTCATCGAGACCGGCGCAGAGGTCTTGGACGGCTGCAGGTGCTCCCTCAAGGAACCTCTGCCGCACAGCCGCGCTCTCAAGCCCAAAGAGCGATTGGTACTTCTCGTTGGGCATGGCATCAATCCACGCCTCGAGTTCAGCGCCGCCAGGTTCGGCGAATGCCGCACGTAGCTGCGGCCCATACTTCACCTCAACGACGTGCCATCCGGCCGCTTCGAACTGAGCGCGCCACTGGTGAATGCGAATTCCTGGTATCACCCGGTCTAGGGACTGCCGGTTCAGGTCGACGATCCACATCACGTTGCCAAGGCCATGGGTGATCGGATCAGCAATCGCCTCCCAAACACTGCCCTCGTCCAGCTCGGCATCACCGAGAAGGGCAACGAAACGGCTACTGGGCCGCGGACCAAAGTGCGCGTCGACGTAGCGTCGAGTCACCGCGGCGAAGAGAGTGGCCGCAGGCCCAAGTCCCACCGAGCCCGTCGAGAAATCGACTCGATCGGGATCTTTGGTGCGCGACGGGTAGGACTGCAAACCACCGCGCGACCGCAGCCGGGTGAGGTACGACTGGTCGAGTTCCCCAAGCAGGTACTCGATCGCGTGGAACACGGGCGCCGCGTGAGGCTTGACCGCGACCAAGTCCGATCGTTCAAGGTGAGCGAACCACAGAGCGGTCATCGCGGTGACCAGGCTCGCGCTGCTGGCTTGGTGGCCGCCCACCTTCACCCCGTCTCCGGTGGCTCGGTCGCGGTTCGCAGCATCCACCATGCGGGTGGCGAGCCACAGCACCCGCTGTTCGATCTCTCGCAGGACGCTGGTGTCACAGGCAACCTCCCCTGTGTCTGCCATAGTGTCCAGGCTCATCATGAGGTCGCTCCGCCGACCGTTGACAGCGCCAGGTTGGCCGAACGGAGATGCGCCAATGCCGCACTGAAGTCGGCCAGCAGGTCCCTCCCGGTTTCCAGTCCAACGGAAACCCGAATCAGGCCCGCGTGCGGCCGAGCCTCCGGAGGCACGGGCCGATGTGTCAACGACGCAGGGTGCTGGACGAGGGTGTCAATCCCGCCAAGCGAGACAGCGTGCGTGGCGAGGCGCAACCGCGACACGACCTGTTCGGCCGCGGCAAAGCCTCCGCCCAGTTCGAAGGACAGCAAACTGCCGGGTCCTCGCAGTTGCTTCCCGCCCACCCCCTGCAAGCTCATCGCCGGGTGGTGGACAGCGAGAACCTCCGGCTGACCCCGGAGAAACTCAGCAAGCAGCACGGCAGTCTCTTGCTGCGCCCTGACGCGGACCGGCAGGGTCGGGAGGCCGCGATGGAGCAAGTAAGCAGCCAACGGATGCAGGATGCCCCCGGTGATGGCCCGAACCCGACGAATCCCTCGAGCGCGTTCCTCGGCACACACGATCACTCCACCGACCGCGTCTCCATGTCCCCCAATGGATTTCGTCGCGCTGTGCAAGACATATGCAGCGCCATGATCGATGGGGTTCTGGAGAATGGGAGTGGCCACCGTGTTGTCGACAACAACCGGGATTGATCCGGCTGCACGGACCACGGCGGCAATGTCCACTTCGTCGAGGGTGGGGTTGGCGGGCGTTTCTAGGACCACCAGGCCCGTGTCATCTCGCATGACCTCAGCGACTTCGTGCGGCGCGCAATACGTCACCGTGTGGCCGAAGAGTCCACTGCTGAGAAGGTGGTCAGTGCCCCCGTAGAGTGGTCGGATAGCGACGACGTGGAGTGCGCCACCACACTCCTGCTGACGAGCCAGGAGCAGCGCCGTGAGCGCGGCCATACCGCTGGCGAAGGCGACTGACGCCTCGGCATGCTCCAACTCGGCCAATGCCTCCTCAAACCTGGCCACCGTCGGGTTCCACAGTCGCGCGTAGACCATCCCCCCCGGCGTTGGGTGACCTCCAAGAGCCATCGCCTCGTATGAGTCGCCACCCACGTCGATCCCGGGCAGCGGGTTCGTTGTGGACAGGTCGATGGGCAAGGCATGGACCCCGAGATCGTTGAGATCTCCGCGGCCCGCGTGGACAGCAGTGGACTCCAGGCCCAGGGGGTATTCGTCTAAACCTTGAGAATCACTCATGCCTGGATTCTCGTGAATCCTGCGTAGTCTCAGAACACTTTTTGTGGAAGTCTCGCCTCATATGGCTTGATCGCCGTGGAATCCCCAAGATCGACGACGAGGAGTGGCTACATGCCGCACGATCCGCAACTGCCGCGCCCCCTGGATGACATCGACCACTCCATCCTGCTGGCGCTGGTGGACGAGGGCCGACTGACCAATTCCGCCTTGGCCGCCCGGGTGGGACTGGCCGAGTCGACCTGTGCTTACCGAGTGCGAGCCCTGCGGGACGCAGGTGTCATTCAGGGTTTCACGGTGCGGGTCGCCCCCGCTGGCGTCGGCCGGGCGTTACAAGCGGTGGTCAAGGTCCGGCTCGGCAGCCACGACGCCAGGAGAGTGGCCGAACTCTTCGACCGTCTCTGCGCTGTCCCAGGCGTCCAGCAAGTCCTTCATGTGGCCGGCGCCGACGACTTCCACCTGCACGTCGCGGTCGCCTCGGCCGAGGCTCTGCGTGATCTGGTTCTCCAGCACGTCACCATTCACCCCGTGGTGCGACAAACCGAGACTCAGCTCATCTTCGAGGCGCGGCCAGGTAGGGCCAGCCTCGCGCCGGCAACCTCGAGTCAGCCCGCGCTCACGCCTCCCACAACCGGTGGTAGGCGTTGATCGCGGGCTGACCGCCCAGGTGGGCGTACAGCACATGGGAGTCCGCCGGGATCTCGCGGCTACTTACGAGGTCGATCAGGCCAGCGAGGGACTTCCCTTCATAAACCGGGTCGGTGATCATCGCCTCGAGTTGTGCGCCCAGGCGCATGGCCTCCATGGTGGATTCCACGGGCAGGCCGTACAACTCGCCCGCCCAGCCCTCCAGCACGGTGATCTCGTCATCGCGCACCTCGCGGCCCAGCTCGATGAGTTCGGCTGTATGCCGCGCGATCCGCCCGACCTGGTCTCTCGTTTGTTCCAGGGTCGCCGAGGCATCAATCCCCAGAACGCGCCGGCGGACCCCAGTGAGATCCTCCAGCGCAGCGAAGCCCGCGATCATGCCCGCGTGCGTGGACCCGGTGACGGTGCAGACGATGATCGTGTCGAAAGTGACGCCGAGTGCTTTCTCCTGCTCGGCGACCTCGAAGGCCCAGTTTGCAAAGCCCAGTCCCCCGAGCCGGTGCTCGCTAGCTCCCGCCGGAATCGGGTACGGGGTGCCGCCGGCCTCCTCGACTTCCCGGAGAGCGTCCTTCCAGGAGTCCCGGATGCCGATATCGAAGCCGTGCGGGTCCAGACGCGAGTCGGCGCCCATCATCCGGGAAAGCAAGATGTTGCCGACCTTGTCGTTGACCGGGTCCTCCCAGGGCACCCACTTCTCCTGCACGAGTCGGCACTTCATCCCGAGGTGGGCAGCGACGGCCGCGACCTGGCGGGTGTGATTGGACTGATACCCGCCGATGGAGACCAGCGTGTCCGCTCCGCTGGCCTTGATGTCAGGGACGATGTACTCCAGTTTGCGGACCTTGTTGCCGCCGAAGGCCAAAGGACTGTTGATGTCTTCCCGCTTGGCCCACACCTGGGCACCGCCGAGGTGATCGGAGAGTCGCCGCAAGTGGTGAATGGGGCTCGGACCGAAAGTGAGTGGGTAGCGAGGGAAGTCAGCGAGGCGCATGAGGAGGAGTATGGCGCTCACGTGGCTCCGGCGACAGTAGGGTCGGTGAGTGCGCCAGCGCGAGAGGATGGCCAGATGGACAGCCGCCCCGACCTAGAGACCCTGGCACTCTTGCGTCGAGTGCGCGATCGGATCGACCGCGATTATGCCCGCCCACTCGATGTCGAGACCCTCGCCCGCGAGGTCCACCTGTCGGCCGGCCACCTCAGCCGACAGTTCCGGATGGCCTACGGCGAGCCGCCGTACTCCTACCTCATGACCCGGCGGATCGAACGCGCGATGGTATTGCTGCGCTCCAGCGACGCAAGCGTGACCGATGTCTGTTTCGCTGTGGGATTTCAGTCGCTCGGCACCTTTAGCACGCGGTTCACCGAACTGGTCGGAGTGCCACCGAGCAGATACCGGACGCGCGGCGCGCCCTTCCGGGAAGGAATGCCGGCTTGTGTGGCCAAGCAGATCACCCGACCGATCAGGAATCGAGAAGCACGAAGGCGGCCAGCGGACCTACCGTGGGTCGCATGGACCTGACACTGCACTCCAGCTTCCTCCCGCATACCGACCCCGAGGCTTCGCTGGCCTTCTATCGCGATCTGCTCGGCTTCGAGGTGCGGCTCGACGTCGGCCACGGCCTGATGCGGTGGATCACCGTCGGTCCCCCGAACCAGCCCGACACCGCCGTCGTCTTGCACCCACCCGGCGTCGGCAACGACCTCACCGATGACGAGCGCGACACCCTGCTTCGGTTGATCGCGAAGGGAACCTACTTCGGCGTCAACCTCGCCACCCCGGACCTGGACGCGACCTTCGCGACCCTGGAGGCGGGCGGCGCCGAAATCGTCCAGGAGCCGATTGCCCAGGACTACGGCTTGCGCGATGCGGCCGTCCGCGATCCAGCGGGCAATCTCATCCGGATTCAGGAACTCGCAGGCGGTGACCGGTGATGGGCGGCCAGAGCGGCGGCGAAGGCACGTTCAGTGCAGCCGAACGCGCGGCCATGAGGGAGCGCGCCGCAGAGCTCAAGGCTGCGGGGAAAGGCACCGGTTCGGCGAAGAAGGCCCGGGAGGCAGCAGCCTGCGCCGAGGCGATCGCCGCGCTGCCCGTGCAAGACCGTGAGATCGCCGAACTCGTGCACAAACTCGTCGCCGCAGAAGCCCCTCACTTGGACCCCAAGACGTGGTACGGCTTTCCGTCATACGCGCGTGATGGCAAGGTCGTCGTGTTCTACCAACCGGCCTCGAAGTTCGACACTCGGTATGGCACGGTCGGCTTCAGCGAGGACGCACATCTGGATGCCGGATCGCTCTGGCCCACGGCATATGCCGTCCTCGATGTCACAGCTGAGGTCGAGGCGACACTCCAAACACTAATCCGGCGAGCCGCGGACTGAACGCGGTCGGTGTGAGGCGACCACACCCACGTCGCAGGAAAGCACTAGGTCGCCCAGGGTTGCCTCTGCGACAGTGGGGTCCATGGATGCCTTGCCGTCCGGGTATGCCGCCCGCTCGCTGACCCCGGCCGATCTGGATCAGGTCTATGCGGTGTATGCCGCGGACGAGCTCGCGAATGCGGGCGAGCTCAGCATCGAACGCGAGGACATCGACAGCGATTGGTCTCGACCGAGTTTCGACCTGGCCGCCGACGCGATCGCCGTCACCCACGCTGGCGCCATCGTGGCTGCCGGGGAGATCGCGCGGCATGGCAATCGAGCCGAGGCCGCTGTCCACCCTGACCATCAGGGTCGTGGGATCGGTCAGTGGCTGGAGTCGTGGCTTGCCGATCGTGCGGTTCGTCAGGGGGCGAGCAGCATCGCGCAGATCGCTCCCCAGGGATCGACCAAAGACCGCTTCCTCATCGACTCCGGGTACGCATTGGCGCACACCTCGTGGGTGCTTCAGCTGCCGGAAGGCGCGGCAATCCCCGACCGCCCCCTCCCCCCTGGTTATGCCCTACGGACGGCAACCGGCGACGACATCGCGGCGGCATACGAGGTGGTCCAACGGGCCTTTGGTGAATGGGAGGGCCGCGCCCGGGAGAGTTATGAGGACTGGCGCGCCACCATCGTTGACCGACCAGGCACCCAACCCTGGCAATTGCGCGTGATCACCCAGGGCGGTCACGTCGTCGGCACCGCCTTCACCATCCTGGACACCTGGAAGAACGGCTACGTGCAGCAACTCGCCGTCGAGCGCGAGCACCGCGGGCGAGGATTGGCCCAGATCCTGCTGGCGGACGCCTTCTCGGGCGCCCGAGCACGCGGGGCCGCGACCAGCGAACTGTCGACCGATTCCCGCACCGGCGCGCTCGGACTCTACGAAAAGGTCGGCATGGTGGTGCGGCAGACGTGGGTCAACCGCCGCCGGGAACTCACGCCTCCGCGTTGATGAGCCCCTGCACGACCTCGACGTAGCGCGCGCGAGCATCCTCGGCGCTGGTGCCCGACAACTCGGACCAGGCGTCGTACTTGGCCCTCCCGACCAGATCAGTAAAGCCCGGCCGCTTGCCCGAGACATCTCCGACCGTGGCCTGCTTGAACAGCCCGTAGAGCTCGAGCTTGACCTGGTTGCCCGGGTTATTCGACAGGGTCGGAACCGCCGCAACGGCCGCTTCGAAATCGCTCACTGATGCCATGCGCGACACTGTATGGCACGACCCCAGTCACGACCAGGGTTAGCGACGAGCGATCAGTTCCTCGGCAATCTGCACGGCATTGAGTGCAGCGCCCTTGCGCAGGTTGTCGCCGACGACGAAGAGGTTGAGTCCCTTACCCTCGGGAGCCGCCTGGTCGGCGCGCACGCGACCAACCAGGACATCGTCGGCTCCGGTGGCCTGCAGCGGGTTCGGGACATCGGTCACGACGACACCGGGAGCGGCTGCCAGCAGTTCAAGAGCACGCTCGGGGCTGATCTGCGAGTCGAATTCGGCGTGGATGGCCAGCGAGTGACCGCTGAAGACCGGGACGCGCACGCAGGTGCCGGAGACCCGAAGGTCGGGGATGTGCAGGATCTTGCGCGACTCGTGGCGGAGCTTCTGCTCCTCGTCGGTCTCACCGGAGCCGTCGTCCACGATCGAGCCCGCGAGCGGAACCACATTGAAGCCGATCCCCACGGCATACACCGCAGGGGCCGGCAGGGCCAGTGCCGAACCGTCGAGTGCGAGCGCTTTGGGATCACCCGCGGCATAACCACCACGCAGTTGGCCGTCGAGCTCGTCCAGGCCCTTACCACCCGATCCGGAGACGGCCTGGTAGCTCGAGATGTGCAGTCGGACTAGTCCGGCCTCGGCATGCAGCGGGGCCAGCACGGGCATGGCCGCCATCGTGGTGCAGTTGGGGTTGGCCACGATCCCCTTGGGGATGACCGCCAAATCCCCGGCGTTGACCTCGGAGACCACCAGCGGGACCTCGGGGTCTTTGCGCCAGGCGCTGGAGTTGTCAATGACGATGGCGCCCGCGGCCGCCACCTTGGGGGCCCACTCCTTGCTGGTCGCGCCGCCGGCCGAGAAGAGCGCAATATCCAGACCCGAGAAGTCTGCGGTCGCGGTGTCTTCGACGACGATGTCGCTGCCCTTCCAGGGCAGGGTTGCACCCGCTGAGCGTGCGGACGCGAAGTAGCGGATCGAGGAGACCGGCACCCCGCGCTGCTCCAGCAGGGTACGCATGACATTGCCGACCTGACCGGTCGCGCCGAAGACTCCAATTCGCATGCACCCAATTCTAGGTGGCCGTCTGCATGCCGGCCCCTGCGCTCACCCTGTGGTCAGCCGGGACACGCGAGCACTATGTTGCCTTTCATTGAATATTCATCTAATCTGGGACGGCAGGGCACATTCGACGTAGACAAGGACTTCCCCATGACTCTCCCCAGCAACCTCGCTGAACTCGCCGGCACCTGGACCATCGACGCCTCGCACTCGCGCATGGGCTTCGTTGCTCGGCACGCCATGGTCACCAAGGTGCGTGGCTCGTTCAACTCCTTCGAGGGCAGCGCGGTCGTCACCGATGGCGACCTCAGCGGCTCGTCGGCCACCGTCACGATCGACGCGAACAGCATCGACACCCGCAACGAGCAGCGCGATGGTCACCTGCGCAGCAATGACTTCTTCGACATGGAGAACTACCCGACCATCACCTTCACCTCGACCGGTGTCGAGGCCACCTCGGCCGCCGAGTTCACGGTGACCGGCGACCTCACGATCAAGGGGGTCACCCGCGAGGTGTCCATCCCCTTCACCTTCGAGGGTGCGGCGAACGACCCGTTCGGCAACCTGAGGGCTGGCTTCGAGGGCAGCACGGTCATCAACCGCAAGGACTTCGGCATCGAGTGGAACGCCGCGCTCGAGACCGGCGGCGTCCTCGTCAGCGAGAAGATCACCCTGGAGATCGAGATTTCGGCCATCAAGGCTGCCTGAGCCTGACCGCTCAGCAGTAAGGGCGTGGCCCGCTTCGGCGGGACCACGCCCTTACTGCTGAGCGGAGCCGTGGCCCGGCCTAGAAGCCCAGTCGCCCCAATTGCTTGGGATCCCGTTGCCAGTCCTTGGCGACCTTGACGTGCAGGTCGAGGTGAACCCGCTGACCGAGCAACGCCTCGATATTCTGGCGAGCCCGCATGCCGACCTCACGCAACCGGGATCCACCCCGACCAATCACGATGGCCTTCTGCGAATCACGCTCGACGAAGACGTTGACCCGCACGTCGAGTAAGGGGTTATCCGCTGATCGTCCCGCGCGCGGCAGGACCTCCTCCACCACCACAGCCAGCGAGTGCGGCAACTCATCGCGCACCCCCTCCAGCGCAGCCTCTCGGACCAGCTCGGCGATCATCACCTCGTCCGGCTCATCGGTGAGGACGTCATCGGGATACAAGGGCCCCGGTGAGGGCGGCAGATAGGAGGCGAGCACCCGACCCACATCAGCGACCTGCGCACCGCTCGTCCCCGAGCAGGGCACGATCGCGGCCCACTCCCCCAGCTGGTCGATGGAGATGAGGTGCTCGGCGAGCCGGACCTTGTCGACGGTGTCGGATTTGGTGGCAATCGCCACCACGGGAGTGCGCTTGGCGGCAGACACCTCGGCCAACTCGGCAGCGATGAACTGATCGCCCGGGCCGATGCGCTGGTTCGCCGGGAGGCAAAAGCCGATCACGTCAACCTCGAGCAGGGTCTCGCGCACCAGATCATTCAGCCGCTCGCCCAACAACGTGCGCGGCTTATGCAGCCCAGGGGTGTCGACCAGGATCAACTGACTGCTCGGCGAGGTGACGATCCCGCGGATCGTATGCCGCGTCGTCTGCGGTTTGCTCGAGGTGATCGCGACCTTGGATCCGACCAAGGCATTGGTCAGCGTGGACTTGCCCGCATTGGGGCGTCCGACCAGGCAGGCAAATCCTGCGGTATAGGCGATCGGATCCGTCATGACGCCACCTCCCCATCGTCGGCTACGGGTTCGACGACCCGTTCGACCAGGACCGTCGCGATCCGGTGGCGTCGACCGGACATCCGCTCCGCGGTCAGGCGCAAACCGGCGACTTCGCAGCTCGAGCCGAGAATCGGCACCTTGCCAATCGTCTTGCCGATGAGGCCGCCTACGGAGTCCACGTCGTCCTCCTCGAGGTCCACGTCCAGCAACTCGGCCAGATCATCCACGTGCATGGTCGCGTCCACCCGGAAGCGACCATCACCCAGATCCTCGGCCTCGGGGTCCTCGCGGTCGTATTCGTCGGCTATCTCCCCGACGATTTCCTCGAGGATGTCCTCGATGGTGATCAGTCCGGCGGTGCCGCCGTACTCATCCACCACGACCGCCAAGTGGGTCTGGTTCACCTGCATCTCACGCAGCAGATCGTCGACCGGCTTGCTTTCGGGCACGAAGGGCGCCGGTCGCATGAGCTCGGTGACCAGCACCGTGGCGCCTTCCTCGTGGGCTGTCATCCGGCGCACGACATCCTTGAGGTACAGCAGCCCCACGATGTCGTCGACGTCGTCACCTTCCACCGGCATCCGCGAGAAGCCCGATCGCAGGAAGAGGCCCATCGCTTGGCGAGCAGTGCGATCGTGGTCGATCGACACCATGTCCGTGCGGGGCACCATGACCTCGCGGGCTACGGTGTCCCCCAACTCGAACACCGAATTGAGCATCTCGCGCTCATCGGCCTCGATCAGGGCGTGCTCACCGGCCATGTCCACCAAGTCGCGCAACTCGGACGCCGACTCAAATGGTCCGTCCCGGAAGCCCTTGCCCGGGGTGAAGGCATTGGCAATCGCCACCAGGACTCGCGACAGCGGCCCCAGGACCCGACGTAACCAAATGGCCACCGGTGCCGCGACCAGAGCCACTCGCGAACTGTGCTGCGCACCCAAGGTGCCGGGCGACACCCCGACAACCGCAAACGAGATCGCGGCCATGATGGCCGTCGCGATGACGAAGGGCTGCCAGGTCCCCTCTACCCGGTTGACGACCAGCAGGGTGATCATCACGGCCACGACCGACTCAGCCACGACCCGAACGAAAGAAAGCACCGACAGGTATGCCGCGGTGTCGCTGACGACCTTGACCAGGGCCGTGGCACCGGCTCGGCGCTCCTCGACCAACTCGGCAGCGCGCACGCGCGACATCCGCGTGAAGGCGGCCTCGGCCGTGGAGATCAGGAAGGCCACCACCGTGGCGACCACAGCGACCAGAATCTGCTGCGTCATGACCGCTCAGGCGCTGCGCGACCGCGGGTGGCCAGGAAGGTCAGCAGGAGCTGACGCTGAAGCTCAAACATCTCCGCTTCCTCCTCGGGTGTGGCGTGGTCAAAGCCCAGGAGGTGCAACATCCCGTGCGTCGTCAGCAAGAGGAGCTCATCCTCCATGGCATGCCCAGCCTCGATGGCCTGGCGAGCGGCAACCGTAGGACACAAGACAATGTCGCCGAGCATGCCTTCGGACGGCTCGACATCGGAGCGACCGGGACGCAACTCGTCCATCGGGAAGCTCATCACATCGGTCGGCCCCGGCAGATCCATCCACTGGACGTGCAGCACCTCCATGGCGGCCTCATCGACCAGCCGGACGCACACATCGGCGTCCTGGTGCACCCGCATCCGGGTCATTACATAGCGAACACAGGCGACCAATTCGAGCTCATCGATGGCCGTCTCGGTCTCATTGAGGACATCGACACTCATCCGCGGGGCCGATCGCTGCGGCGCTCGTGCCTGGCCCGATCCTCGCGCGGACGCGCGGCATCCCACCTGCCATAGGCATCCACAATGGCGCCGACGAGGCGATGACGGACGACATCGTGGGCCGTGAGCTCGGCGAAATGGACGTCATCGAGACCCTCGAGGATGTCGCGAACGACGCGCAGCCCGCTGAGAGTCCCTCCCGGGAGGTCGACCTGGGTGACGTCTCCGGTCACCACCATGGTTGAGCCGAAGCCGAGTCGGGTGAGGAACATCTTCATCTGCTCGGGCGAGGTGTTCTGTGCCTCGTCGAGGATAATGAAGGCGTCATTGAGGGTGCGGCCGCGCATGTACGCCAGCGGGGCCACCTCGATCGTCCCGGCGACCATCAGGCGCGGAATCGACTCGGGGTCGACCATGTCGTGCAGTGCGTCATACAGGGGACGCAAGTAGGGGTCGATCTTGTCGTTGAGGGTGCCGGGCAAGAACCCGAGACGCTCGCCTGCCTCCACTGCCGGGCGGGTGAGGATGATGCGGGTCACCCGTTTGGCCTGCAGAGCGGCGACGGCTTTGGCCATGGCGAGATACGTCTTGCCGGTGCCAGCGGGTCCGATGCCAAAGACGATGGTGTTCTCGTCGATCGCGTCGACATACCGCTTCTGCCCAAGCGTCTTGGGCCGAATCGTGCGCCCTCGGTTGGAGACGATATTCATGGTCAGCACATCGGCCGGGCGCTCTTTGGTCTGCTCGCGAAGCATCTGAATGGAGCGCTCAACCGCGTCGCGGTTCAACGGCTGCCCGGCCTCGATGACGGCCAGTAACTCATCCACCAGCCGCTCGACGAGCGCGATATCCGCGCTCGGTCCAGTGATCCGAAACTCGTTGCCGCGCACGTGAATCTGGACCCGGGGAAACTGGCGCTCCATGGTCCGCAGCAGCTCATCCCTCGGGCCCAAAAGGGACACCATGGACACCTCGGGCGGAATCACCACGACGTGGTGCGGAACGTGCGGGTGCGCCGATCCGGGCTCACCGTCGGGGACGGGAACCTGCTGGTCACTATGGTCACTGTGGGCGTCAGACATCGTGCCCACAGTCTACGTAAGCGCTCGCTTGCTCGTCACCGGCATTAACCGGAGCGGATCAGCCCGGCGGCCAAGTGAAGGGACGCCCACCCAGGACGTGCAAGTGCATGTGAAATACCGTCTGCTGGGCCGCCGCACCGGTGTTGGCAACCGTGCGATAACCGTCGAGGCCCTCCAGGTCAGCCACCCGAGCCACCAAGGCCCAGGCATCGGCCATCTCCTCGGGCGCCGCGGCGGCCAGCGCTGCGGCATTCGGCTCGTGGCGCTTGGGGATCACGAGCACATGGCTCGGCGCTTGTGGGCTGATGTCGCGGAAGGCCACGCTGTGCTCGCTCTCAGCCACCAGATCGGCCGGGATTTCGCGAGCCACGATCCGACAGAACAAGCACGTTGCGTCATTGGCGCTCATGCCAGGCACCCTACGCCTGCCAGCGAAGGCGCGCGCAGAGCACGGCCAGGGCCGCCGGCCCTGCGCTTGAGCTGCGGAGCACGTGTGGCCCGAGCCGCATCGGCCGAGCCCCCACGGACTCCAACACGCTCAGTTCGGTCGGCGTGATGCCACCTTCGGGACCGACCACGACGAGGACCTCCCCAGCCTCGGGGAAGCTCTGGCTCGCCAAGGGTTGATCCGCGTCCTCGTGCAGGACGTATGCCGCAGACGCGCCAGCCAGACGTGCGGCCAGTGCGCGAGTGGTCACGGTTGGACCGAGCGCTGGCACGCGGGTCCGACGGGACTGCTTGGCGGCCGAACGCAGGAGCGCCCGCCAGGACTCTCGTGCCTTCTCGGCCCGGGCCCCACGCCACTGCACGATGCTGCGCTCGGCCTGCCAGGGAATGACCTCGTCCACGCCGAGCTCGGTGGCGGCCTCGATCGCTTGGTCGTCCCGACCGCCCTTGGCCAAGGCCTGAACCAGCACCAGGCGGACGGGCGGGGCCGCATCGTGGCCGGTACTCGCCAGCAGGATCGTGACGGACGCCTTGTCGACGGCCACGACCTCGCCGCGGCCCCAGGATCCTTCGCCGTCGGCGAGGACCACCACCTCACCTGGGCTGGTCCGACGGACGGTCGCGGCATGGCGCCCCTCAGCGCCATCCAGCAGCACCTGCTCCCCCGGCTGCCACGCCGTCGCGAGCGCTGGCGACACCAGGTAGACGGGGGCGGTCACTCAGCGAGCCTTGAAAGCGTCGCGCAACTTGCCAAAGATCGTGCCGTCCTCGGCGTGCGTGGTCTTGGCCTGCGGACGCTCCTCACCGCGCAATGCGGCCAACCGTCGCAGCAGGTCCTCCTGCTCGGCGTCGAGCTTCGTGGGGGTCTGGACCTGCACATGGACCGTGAGATCCCCACGACCGGTCCCGCGCAAGTGGGTCACTCCCAGGCCGCGCACAGTGATCGTTTCCCCAGTGGCCGCGCCTCGCCGAATGATGACCTCCCGGGCCCCGTCCAAGGTGTCCACATTCACCGTCGCCCCGAGGGCAGCAGCGGTCATGGGCACTTCGATGCTGGTGTGCAGATCGTCATTGCGTCGACGCATGGTCGGGTGTGAGCGGACGGCAATCTCGACATACAGATCCCCGGCGGGTCCGGCGCCATGGCCGACCTCCCCCTCGCCGGCCAACTGAATACGGGTGCCAGTGTCGACGCCAGCAGGCACTTTGAGCGTCAGGGTCCGGCGAGTCCGTACGCGGCCGTCACCCGAGCACTCGAAGCAGGGATGCGGGATGACATTGCCGAACCCTTGGCAGGTCGGGCAGGGCCGGCTGGTCATCACCTGGCCCAGGAAACTGCGTTGGACCTGCTGGATCTCGCCACGTCCACCACAGGCATCGCAGGTGCGCGGTGACGTACCGGGCTGGGCGCCGCCGCCGTGGCAACTCGAGCAGGCCACCGCGGTGTCGATCGTGATCTCCTTCTCGGCCCCGAAGACCGCGTCGGCCAGGTCGATGTCGAGCCGGACCAAGGCGTCCTGGCCACGCGAGACCCGGGTGCGCGGGCCACGAGCCCCGGCCGCTCCGCCGGCACCATTGAAGAAGGCATCCATCATGTCGCTGAACGAAAAGCCCTGCCCGAAGCCTGCGCTAGCCGAGGCGTAGGGGTCGGCTCCCATGTCATAAGACCGGCGCTTGTCTGGGTCCGACAGAACGTCATAGGCCTGCGAGACGCGCTTGAACTGCTCCTCGGCCTCCGGCCCAGGGTTCACATCGGGATGCAGCCGACGGGCAGCCTTGCGGTACGCCCGCTTGATCTCCTCGGCGCTGGCATCCCGCGCCACATCGAGGTCGGCGTAATAGTCGTTCACGGTCGGGTGTGGTCCTTACTCGGAGAGAATCCGGGAGACATAGGTCGCCACAGCACGCACTGCGGCCATCGTCGTCGGGTAGTCCATGCGGGTGGGTCCGACGACACCGAGCCCGCCGACCACATCACTGCCCGCGGCATACCCGCTGCTGATCATGGATGTGGACTGCAGTCCGGCATAAGGGTTTTCGTGACCGATGTGCACGGCAATGTCGCGCTGTTCGGACGCGGCCCCCAAGAGCTTGAGGAGGACGACGTGCTCCTCCAAGGCCTCCAGGACCGGGCCCAGGGTCAACGGGAAGTCCGAACTGACCCGCGCGAGATTCGCCGTCCCCGCGAGCACCACCCGCTCCTCGCGCTCCTCGACCAAGGCATCTCGCAAGGCCAGCGAAATCGCCTCCGCGAGCGGGCGTAGCCGCACCGGTAGCCGCTCGAGCGCCGGGCCCAGGGCCGCGGCCGCCTCGGCGAGCAGCCGCCCGGTGGTCACGGAGTTGATCTCGGTGCGCAGCATTGACAAGTCGCGCTCGGCCGATTCAGAAGCCAGGTCAATCTGGGTATCGACGACCCTCTGCTCGACCCGCCCGGTGGTGGTGATGAGCACGACCAGCAATCTCGTCCCCGCGAGTGGCACCAACTCGACATGGCGGACGCCGGACCTGGCCAACGAGGGGTACTGCACGATGGCCACTTGGCGGGTGATCGAGGCCAGTAAACGCACCGTGCGAGCAATGACGTCATCGAGGTCAACCGCGCCATCGAGGAAGGTCGAGATCGCGCGCTGCTCGGCCGAACTCATCGGCTTGATCGCCGAGAGCCGGTCGACGAAGAGCCGGTAGCCCGCGTCCGTGGGCACTCGACCAGCACTGGTGTGGGGGGCAGCGATCAGCCCGTCCTCCTCGAGCGAGGCCATGTCATTGCGGATGGTGGCCGCAGAGACACCCAGGGCATGGCGATCGAGGAGCGCCTTGGACCCCACGGGCTCAGAGGTGTGGACGTAGTCCTGAACGATCGCCCGAAGGACCAGCAATCGCCGTTCCTCACTCATCGCGTGGCCACCTCCGTCCTTCCCGGCTCAGTTGGCACTCTCAGCACTTGAGTGCCAATTCTATGCCGTCTTGGCGACACCTCGGTGCGCCCTGGCCGGTGGGCACGCCGCAGGCATTAGGTTCCGATGTCGTGGATCGATATGGCGCGGACGTGCTCGGAGGCGACTGGCGACGTCCGCCACGCGGACGGTCCCAGGAGGTCGCAGCCGAGGTCGGACTGGTCGTCGAGGATGTGGAGACCGGCTGGTGCGGTGCCATCGTGCGCGTCGAGAAGGCCGGTGGCCAGCACGTGGTCCACCTCGAGGATCGCCACGGCGCTCTGCGGGCCTTCCCGCTCGGATCAGGCTTCCTGCTCGATGGCGCCCCCGTGATCCTCACCCCCGTGGTGACCACGCGCCCGCCGACCGAAGCCACGCGCACCGCCAGCGGCTCGAGGGCAGTGAGCGGGCAGCGCGCCCGCGTGGCTCGCGGCTCCCGGATCTTTGTGGAAGGCAGGCACGACGCGGAGTTGGTCGAGAAGATCTGGGGCGCTGACTTGCGCCTCGAGGGCGTGGTTGTGGAAATGCTCGATGGGGTCGATGACCTTGCCGCGGCAATTCGGGACTTCGCACCCGAGCCCGGTCGGCGGATGGGGGTGTTGGTCGATCATCTCGTCCCCGGCAGCAAAGAGACCCGGGTCGTCGAGGCTGCCCGGCAGGTCCGCCCGTATGCCGCCCATGTGCTGATTGTGGGACACCCCTACGTGGATGTGTGGCAGTCGGTGCGACCGGAACGATTGGGGCTGACCTCCTGGCCCAGCATCCCTAGGGGAAGCTCATGGAAACAGGGGATATGTGCCGCACTGGGTTGGCCGCATGCGACGGTCACCGACCAAGCCATGGCATGGCGGCGGATCCTCGCCAGCGTGTCCACGTACACCCATCTCGAACCCGCGCTGCTTGGACGGGTCGAGGAACTGATCGACTTCGTGACCGACCCCGGTCAGGGCGAGCCCTGAGCCGCCCCTGAGGACGCCCCCGAAAGCACGAGGATGGGGTGCTCGCAGCCGCCCGGGTGTGCTGTGATGAATCCTGTGACACACCCCAAGGAGCACCCCATGAGTGAGCAGGACGCCACCGATCAGCCAAGTTCGAGCGAGCAGGTGATCAGCGACCCGACGTTAGCGCTTCCGGCTGTCGAGGAGACCCAGGTGGTCCCGCCGATGGAAGACAGCACGCTGGCCGTTTCGCCGCCGCCGCCCCCGCCGATGACCGAGCCCGTGCTCAGCGACCCTCCGGTGGGTCTGCCGACCGAACCCGCGGCGCCCGCCTTCCCGCAGCCACAGGCAGCATTCCCACCGCCGCAGGCCACGATCCCGCAGGCACCTAGCTATCCGCCGCCGCCAGCGGGCTTCCCGCAGGCCGGTGGGTACACGCCCACGGCCGGTGAGGCAATGACGCCCGAGCAGGAGCGCAACATCGGCGTGCTTACCCACGCCGTTTCAGGAATCGCCTTTGTCCTGTCGGTGGGCACGCTCGGCTTCGTCGCCGCTCTCGTCCTGTACATCGTGTACAAGGACCGGGGCCCGTTTGTGCGCTCGCACACCGCCAATGCGCTCAACGTGCAGATCACCTGCGCGATCATGTTCGTCGCCGGTGTGATCTTCACGGTCACCTTGATTGGTGCCATCATCGGCATTCCGTTGATGATCGCGGCGGGCATCTACGGGGTCGTGATGCACATCCTGGGCGCCCTCAAGGCAAGCAATGGCGAGTTCTGGAACCCGCCGCTGACCATTCAGTTCGTCCGCTGATCGCTAGTAGCCCAACAGGTTTCGAACGACGAGGTCAGCCAGGAGCCGGCCCTTGCGGGTGAGCACAACTCGTCTCGCTCGGAGCAAGTGAGCGCCATCGACGAGCCCGTCGGCCACGAGCCCCGCAAGGGCCCCTCGGCCGGCGGGCTCGACGGCGTCCAGGGGTAGCCCCTCCCTCGTGCGGATGCGCAGCAGCACCAACTCATCGCGCCGTTGGTCCGCATCGAGGACCTCCCGTGCGGCGGCCGGGGATTGCCCGGCCGCCAGCCGGGCGGCATACGCGCGGGGGTGCTTGGCATTCCACCAACGCACGCCGCCCACATGGCTGTGGGCTCCGGGCCCGGCCCCCCACCAGTGGCCGCCGAGCCAATAGCCCTCGTTATGCCGAGAGCGGGCGGCCTCGCTGCGGGTCCAGTTGCTCACCTCGTACCAGGTGAAGCCCGCGCTTGTGAGCAGCTCGTCGGCGAGCAGGTACTTGTCGGCTTCGTCGTCAGGGTCGGGTCGCGACCGCTCGCCTCGCCGCACCTGGGCGGCCAGCCGAGTGCCCTCCTCGACGACCAGGGCATAGGCGCTGATGTGGTCGGGCTCGCAGGCCAGGGCCGCCTCGAGTGAAGTCCGCCAATCGGCCAGGCTCTCCCCGGGGGTGCCATAGATCAGGTCGAGGCTGACCGCCAGCCCACAATCCCGGGCCGCCTGGATCACCGTGGGCAGCCGTGCCGGATCATGGGTGCGCTCCAACACCTCCAGCACATGCGGGACGGCGCTTTGCATCCCGAAGGACACCCGAGTGACACCAGCTGCAGCCAGCGCCTGCAGGGCCGGCTCGTCGACCGAATCGGGGTTCGCTTCCACGCTGACCTCAGCCCCCGGCGCCAACCCCCAGAGCTCTTCCACCCAACCCAGGAGCTCCCCCAGCATCTGCGGGGAGAGCATCGTGGGGGTGCCACCGCCCATGAAGACGGTGTCGACCCGGCGGCTGGTGCCGAGCACCCGGGCTGCTAGCTCCAACTCGGCCCGCACGGCGCGCAGATAGTCCCCGGTGGCCTGGGCACCGTCCTGGTCCAACTCCCCCAGGGTGTAGGTGTTGAAGTCGCAGTAACCACAGCGGACCCGGCAAAAGGGCACGTGCAGGTACACCCCGAAAGGCGAATCGCCCGGTTCGAAGGCGTCCAATGCCGCCGGCGGCAATGCGCCATCGAGCGGCGCCAGGTCACCATCAGGCAGCTGGGGCATGCCCGCGATCATCCCATGACCAGAGGCGACCACCTACGATGCCAACCGTGAGCACACGGTGGATCGAGGTCGACGGTGTGGTCAACATGCGTGAGCTGGGCGGCCTCCCGTTGAGCAATGGTGGGCGGGTGCCTCGCGGGGTGCTGATTCGGTCAGACAACCTGCAGGATCTGGGCGCGAGTGCCCGGGCTCGGCTGCGGGTCGAGTATGCCGTGAGCGATGTCGTGGACCTGCGCTCCTCGCTCGAACGCAAGCTTGAAGGCCGCACGGCGTGGGAGCTTGAGGGCGTCATTCGCCACCACCACCTCTCGTTGGTCGCCGGTGACATCCCGGTCGGCGACGAGGCGGTGCTTGGCCTGTCGTGGCGCCGTCCGGGCACTAGGCCGGATGCCGACTTCTGGGGCGCGCATTACCTCGGGTACCTCGATGATCGACCGGACTCGGTGGGCGCTGCGCTGCGTGCCATCCTCGAGGCCCCGGGCGCGACGGTGGTGCATTGTGCGGCCGGCAAGGATCGCACCGGGGTGGTGATCGCGTTGGCCCTCGATCTCGCCGGGGTTCCTCGCCAGGAGATCGTCGTGGACTACCTCCTGACCGCGGAACGCCTCCCGGCCATCATGCAACGACTGCAGTCACGGCCGGCCTATGGGCCCGCCTTGGCTGCCCAAGAGCCGGGCTCACAAGTGCCGCAAGCAGCAGCGATCGAGGGAACGCTGCAGTCCGTCCACGATCGGTGGGGTGGGAGCGCCGGCTGGCTGCGGGAGGTCGCGGGATGGCCTACTCGCGATATTGCGAACCTGCGAAACCGACTCGGCGGCTAGGCACCTCAGCGCGCGGGACGCTCGCTCACGTAGATGGTGATCACGCCCTCCACGACCACGACACCGTCCGTGCGTACTGCCTTGATTCGCACCGGGATATCACCGGTCTCGAGCCAGTCCTGCGGATCGGTCTCCGCAATGCACAGCAGGTCGGTCGTCGATTTCGCGACGTAGTTCACCTGCATGCCCTTAGGTATCCACCGCCACTGCGGTGGAGTGGTCGCCTCGGCAAGCAGCCCCATGGCCGCCTCCAGGCCGTTGCAGATAGCTATGACGTGCAGCGTCCCGATGTGATTCTCGACGGCGTGCCGCTTCGCGATCGACAACTCGGCGTAATGCGGCCGCATGGCGCGAACCTGGGGTCGAACCGTACGGAAGTAGGGCGCCTTGCGCGCATACATCAACGAGAAGAGGCGCTTCCCCAGGGGCAGCGAGGACATGCGTCGATAGAGCTCGTACGTCTGCGGCATACCCGAATGCTAGGCGGGCCTTGGCGACCTAGCGGGTGGTCACCCGACGTGACATACGTCCCACCGCTCAGCGGTGGCGGCGCACCGGCTTCGGGCTCCGACGAACCGCCAAGGCCGCCCCGGCCCCAATCAATGCCAGGCCCAAGAGGGAGTAGAAGCGAACGGCATCGTTCATACCGGTGCTCGCCAGTTCCTCTCGAGGGACGGTCGGGGTAGGTGTCGGCGTCACGGTCGGCGTCACGGTCGGCGTCGGCGTCGGCGTCGGCGTCGGCGTCGGCGTCGGGGTCGGGGTCGGCTTCGTCGTCCCAGAGGCCTCACCGGAACCACTGAAGCGGCGGACTCCGTCGAGCACCACGATGGGGTCCTGACTGAAAATGGTCAGCCTGGCCCGGTTCCGATAGTTGGCGAGCGAGGTGTCGGTCACCGTCGCGGTCCCTCGCACCCTGATGTACATGTCCGTGGCCACACCCTTGATCACCAAGCGGAAGCCATCGGGTGCTTCGGCAGGCCCCGGCCCGCAAGTCAGGCGGTAGCGAGCTGCCGGAATCGGGGCGTAGGGCCCTAGCTTGCCGTTCCGGTCGGGCGCCTCGACGATCTCCAGCGAGGCACAGTCGATGGTGTAGCCGCCGCCCGGGAGGTCAACAATGCGAACCTCACCGGTAGCGTCGGGAGACTGGCCCACCGTGGTGGCATAGATGGCGAAGACGAGTTTGTCCTGCGTCGTCGAGTTTGCCCAGGCCAGGGTCTTGCGATTGCGTTCGGCGGGTGTCGTATTCGGCGGACCAACCACGACGGTGTCATGGAAGACCGAGTCCCCGGTGAAGGTCGCTTCGGCCGTCTCGCCCTCGGTGACTGACCCGGCCTCAAAGGCGACCATCAGGCTGGTGGTCCCCGAGATGTCCTCACGGGTCTCGACATAGTCCGTGAGGGTGACGGTCAAGATGTCGCCGTTGACGGTGGCCACGGCCACGATCTCACCGGTGCCGGGGTCGAGGATATTGAAGGTGGCGTTGACCCAGTCGAAGGGGCCACTCAACACCAAGGTGGCAGTGTCTCCTGCCTTGGCTCCCGGCGGCACGGTGAAGGCCACGGCCACATCCATGCGTGACTTGGGTCCGGCCGTGGTCGGGACGATCTCGACACTGGTGAAGAAGCCGCTCAGCGGAGCCGCTTGCGCTTGTGGTGCGATCCCGCCAAGTCCGATGACCATCACCCCAAAGATGGCGAGCAGCACGCCAATCCGTTGCCTGGCCGAACTCAAGTACTCGCCCATCACTCCTGCTTCCCCTAAATCACCGTAGATGCACTCTGACTGCAAGACAGGATACGCGGCGAAGGATCGGCCGGATACGTTACCGGTCGGTCATGTGGAAAAGTCCGAAGACCTGACCGTTTGGACTACTTCTGCGGCTTCGTTGGGGCTTCTCCGGAGGACAGCGCCGCGATGAAAGCCTCCTGGGGCACCTCGACGCGGCCGACCATCTTCATCCGCTTCTTGCCTTCCTTCTGCTTCTCGAGCAGTTTGCGCTTGCGGGTGATGTCGCCGCCGTAGCACTTGGCCAGCACGTCCTTGCGGATCGCCCGGATGTTCTCGCGCGCAATGATCCGGCTCCCGATCGCCGCCTGAATCGGCACCTCGAACTGCTGCCGCGGAATGAGCTCCTTGAGTTTGCCGGCCATCATGACGCCGTAGCCATACGCCCGGTCCTTGTGCACGATCGCGGAGAAGGCATCCACGGTCTCGCCCTGGAGCAGGATGTCCACCTTAACCAGGTCGGCGTCCTGGTCGCCGTCCATTTCGTAGTCAAGGCTGGCGTAACCCCGGGTGCGCGACTTCAGTTGGTCGAAGAAGTCGAAGACGATCTCGGCAAGAGGCAGTGTGTAGCGCATCTCCACCCGGTCCTCGGAGAGGTAGTCCATCCCTCGCAGAGTCCCCCGCTTGCCCTGGCAGAGTTCCATGATCGCGCCAATGAACTCACTGGGCGCCAGGATGGTGGCTCGCACGATTGGCTCGCGGACCTCCGACACCTTGCCGCCCGGGAACTCCGAGGGGTTGGTAACGGTGATCTCCTTGCCGTCCTCCATGGTGACGTCGTAGACCACATTGGGCTGGGTCGAGATGAGGTCGAGGTTGAACTCGCGCTCCAGGCGCTCGCGCACGATCTCCAAGTGCAGCAGCCCGAGGAAGCCACACCGGAAGCCAAAACCCAAGGCCGCGCTGGTCTCCGGTTCGTAGACCAAAGCAGCGTCATTGAGCTTGAGCTTGTCCAGCGCCTCGCGCAGGGCCGGGTAATCCGAGCCGTCGATCGGGTAGAGCCCCGAGAAGACCATCGGTTTGGGATCGCGGTATCCACCCAGCGCCGCCGATGCCGGCTTGGCCGAGTTCGTGACGGTATCGCCTACGCGGGACTGACGAACGTCCTTCACCCCGGTGATGAGATAGCCGACCTCACCCACACCCAGCCCCTTACTGGGGACCGGTTCGGGACTGATGACGCCGATCTCCAAGAGCTCGTGGGTGGCTTTGGTTGACATCATGGCGATCCGCTCACGCGGGTTCAGATCACCATCGATGACACGGACATAGGTGACCACGCCGCGATAGGTGTCATACACCGAGTCGAAGATCATCGCGCGGGCAGGTGCCGAGGGGTCACCAACGGGATGCGGCACCTGTCGAACGATTTCTTCCAGCAGCGGCTCCACGCCTGCGCCGGTCTTGCCGGAGACCCGCAGACAATCCTGCGGATCACAGCCAATGAGTCCGGCCAGCTCCTCGGCATACTTCTCCGGCTGCGCGGCTGGGAGGTCGATCTTGTTGAGCACCGGGATGATGGTGAGGTCGTTCTCCATGGCCAGATAGAGGTTGGCCAGCGTCTGGGCCTCGATCCCCTGGGCGGCATCAACGAGAAGCACCGCACCCTCGCAGGCCGCCAGGCTGCGGCTGACTTCGTAGGTGAAGTCCACGTGACCGGGGGTGTCGATCATGTTCAGAACGTAGGCCGAACCGGCAGACTCCCAGGGCAGCCGCACGGCCTGCGACTTGATCGTGATGCCCCGCTCGCGCTCGATGTCCATCCGGTCCAAGTACTGAGCCCGCATGAGCCGCTCATCGACGACTCCGGTGATCTGGAGCATGCGGTCAGCCAGCGTGGACTTGCCATGGTCGATGTGGGCGATGATGCAGAAGTTGCGGATCGCCTCCGGTGGCGTCGCGTGCGGCTGCAGCACGGTGCGGGCACGGGGGGACAACGGTGGCATTCCTCGACGGTTGGAGTGGCGGTTCGGCCCACAGTGTCCCACGGAATCCGAGACGGCGTCCCCACGCTGCGGCAATCAGCGCAACCCGAAAAAGCGGCCAACGCTGACCACCCCTGGGTCCGCGGCGTGCCCGAGGGGCTTACTCATCCCCAACAGCCGCTGGATGCCTTTGAGCGTCGAGTAGTGGTCGAAGTACTGATTCGTGCGGTACCCAGCCGGCGTGTAGGGCGAGATGACGATGAAGGGGATATCGGATCGACTAGACGAACCCTCATCCCAGGTGATGATCACGACCGTGCGGCCCGACTGGTACTCCGCGCTGGAGAAGACGGCAGGTAGGTACCCCGCGGCCCAGGAGTCGCCGCTGCTGACCCGCTGCGCCGTGGTCGTCGTTCCGGGCGCATTGTCCTCGTGCATGATGTGCTTGAGGTTGGGCGTGAGAAGAGTAAATCGGGCCGACAGATCCGGGGCACCGACCATGGGGACATGTTGGGTCGCGCAGGCCGAGGCGACGCGGGGGAAATACAGCGAGGGGGCATGCCCGACGGCATACTCGCCAGCTCCGAACATTTGACAGTTCTGGGTCGCGTCCTCTGAGATTTCCCGCCAGTCCCTGCCGAGTCGTTCAAAGAGGCTGTCGCTGTCTTGTGGTGCCTTCTTCGGGCCGATGAAAGCCGTGATTGTGGCTGGTGAGCCGAGATTGCCTGCGGTGAGGGCCAGGTAGTTGGCCAGACTCGGCTCGCTCACCTGCTCGTGCATGTTGCTCGCCCGCCCGCAGGCATCGGCCAAGCTCTGCAGATATGGCGCGTTGCCGCTGGCAAAGACCTGGTCTTGGTCCTTGTTCTCAAAGACTAAGAGAACCACATGGTCGTACACCGCCGGTGGGTCGGTTCGCGTGCCGCATCCGGTTGCTAACGCAGCCGACGTGCCGCTCACCGCCGAGACGGGCGCTGACCCCGGGTCAGCGGTGGCCGTGGCGCTCAGGAGTAGCAGTAGCGAACTGGCAACGCTGAGCGCCGCCCCAATGGTGAACCGTCGCATGATTTGTCCCCTCTCATGGATACACAACGTGCGATTCCACTCTGCTGAGCATTCTGCCCGCCCCATTCATCAGGCGCACCCCGAGGTCAGAGGGCGCGGCTGCAAAACGCGGCCAGCCGGGTCATCGCCTCATCGCACTCCCCTGTGCTGCCGGCGAACGAGAGCCGGAACCACCGTGAGCCATCAAGTTCGGAGTCGACTCCAGGGCGGTGTGGTGCGAAGTCGATACCCGGGGTCACGGCTACGCCAGTCGCGTCGAGGACCTCAAAGCACCACTGCAGTGAGTTCCTGGTCAGATGCCCGATGTCCGCATACGCATAGAACGCACCATCGGCTGGCGCCCAGGTGCTCACCCCCAACTCCGGAAGGCGGCCCAGAATCAACTCGCGGTTCGCGGCATACCGGCGGACATGGCCCTCGAGCTCCACTCGAGCCTCGCGCGAGAATGCCTCCACGGCAGCGACCTGGTTGAGCGCCGGCGCACAGATGTTGAGATTGCCCAGGAGCAGCTCCACGGGTCGCCGTAGCGCCTCGGGGAGGACCGCCCAACCGACCCGCCATCCGGTCATCGAGAAGTACTTGCTCAGCGAGCCGACCAGAACGGCGTTGCCGGATGTTTGCGCGGCACTGGCAGCGGGCGGGCCATACGTGATCCCGTGGTAGATCTCGTCACTGATCAGCAGCACACCCTGCTCATCACACCAGCGCGCTACCCGAGCCAACTCGTCCGGTGCGATGACCGTGCCGGTCGGATTGGCCGGGGACGCAATGATCAGGCCGCGTGGAGGGCCACCATTCTCCTGCGACCATGAACGCAATTGATCGACGGTCGGTTGAAAGCGCTCCTGTGGACCGCAGTCGAGCTCGACCGCCTTGCACCCCAAAGCGAGCAGCGAGTTGCGGTATGCCGGATAGCCGGGCCGGGTCATCAGGACGGTGTCACCAGCATCGAAGGCCGCCAAGAAGATCGCCGTGAAGGCCGCAGAGGAGCCCGTCGTCACCGCCACTGCGGCCGGATCCACCGACACGGCGTACGCGTGCTGGTAGTGCTCGGCGATGGCTTCGCGCAAGGCTGCTACCCCCATGGCGTCGGTATAGCCATGGGGCGCGCCCGAGGCCAGCGCCCGTGCGGCGGCCTCTCGAACCGCCAGCGGGGCAGGTGTGCTGGGTTGGCCCGCGCACATGGTGATCACGTCGCCATGGGTGCCCGCACGCTGGTTCGCCGCCTTGAGCAGCTCCATCACGTGGAAGGGCTCGACCTGACCTCGACGCGATAGCGGGATGCTCACGTGGGCCATCATGCCGTCTGAGGGGCCGAGGGCGGTTACCGTGGCCGATGTGAACCAGTGGCAGAAGGTGCTCGATCTCGTCCGTCGGCTGGTGCGCGCCCCAGCGCCCACCGACCAGCCTGTCGGCTACCCCGGCGATGCCGACGAGTCAGTGACCCCGGTCTATGCACCCAAACCCGATGGGCGTCCCGACCCAGGCGAAGTCGTCTGGACCTGGGTGCCTTATGAGGAGGACGCCACCCGGGGCAAGGATCGTCCCGTCTTGCTCATCGGCCACGATGGCCCGTGGCTGCTCGCGCTGCCGCTCACGAGCAAGGACCATGACCGGGATGCCGCCCAAGAGGCTTCGCAGGGGCGGCACTGGATCGATATCGGCAGCGGGGCGTGGGATCCTCGCGGGCGGCCCAGCGAAGTGCGGGTGGACCGGGTGATTCGGGTGGACCCGGACCGGGTACGCCGAGAAGGAGCCGTACTCGACCGGGCACGTTTCGAAGCAGTTGCCCGGGCGGTGCGCCTCAGCCGAGGAGGTCGATGACCTCGCCAGCCGCCCGCCTACCGGACAAGACGGCTCCGTGCACGGTGCTGGGGTAGTCGGGTTCGGTGGCCTCGCCGGCCCAGAAGATCCGTCCGCCGACCGGGCTGCCCAAGGCCACCCGGTCAGCGCGGCCGCTGCCGACCACGGTCCCTGAGTAACTACCCAGGGCCCATTCGTCCCGGGACCACGAGCTGGTGAGGACGGCATTCGGCTCCGGGATGCCCTTGCCGAACATGTCTCGTAGCGCGGACATGGCTTCGGCAACCACGACCTTGGGGTCGGCAGCCTCGATCCGGCGGGCATTCGCCCCGGAGTTGAAGCCCAGCAGAATCGGCGCGCCGGCCTTGGCAAAACTGACCCATTCGCTCCAATGCCCGGGGGTGGCCGTGAGGTACTCATGCCAATCGACATCGGTCGGCCAGAAGGCCCGCTCGAAGCGCAGGAAGGTCTTGCTGAGCACGCCCATGTCGAGTCGGGAGATCGCGTGCTGGGCGGCGGCGCTCATCGCGGGCTCGATCGTCAGCGTGCCAGCTTTGAGGACGCCGAGCGGCACGGTGACGATGACGGCCGAGGCGCGTTCCTCGCGGCCAGCGACCGTGGCGACGACCTGGCCGCCGTCAACGCGAATTCGGGTCACCGGGTTGGACAGCTGCACGTCGATGCCCTTGGCGAGATAGCTCATGACTGCGCCATAGCCGCCCGGGAAGAGGACATCGTCTCCGTCGAACTCCTTGCCCTCATCGGTCGACCAGGCCGAGAGCCGACCGGCTTCGAGGCCGTACTCGGTCTCAAAGGTGGCGGAGAGATAGAACCCAAGGTCGGCACGCTCGGCCGCCGTCAGGCCCGGGAACCAGGAGGTGTGCTCGATGGCCTGCTGGATAGACATATCGCCGTCACCTGCGGCAGCGGCGGTGAGAGCCGCAGCCACCTTGCTTTCCCAGCCATCGGTGTCGGGTTCACGCAGCCCTTGGGCTTTCAAGGCTGCCGCAATGTAGACCTCGCCGGAGTCGTAGGAGGTCGCCAGCGTAGTCGCACCGGCTTCCTTGGCAAGCTCGGTCACCGGATTGCCCTCCGGGCCGTGAATCCACGACGCGCCGAGGTCGATCGGCTGTCCGGGCCACTGAGAGGTCGTGAAGACTCGGCCCCCGATTCGGTCCCGTGCTTCCAGCACCGTCACGGCCAAACCCTTGGCGCTCAACGCCGATGCGGCCGCAAGTCCGGCGGCGCCGGCTCCGATGACGAGGACCCGACGCCGGCTGTCGTCGGCCGAGCTGGGCCTTGTCGCGGCGGGTCTGGACTCAGTGGGTGACTGCGTCGAAGCCGTGCAGGCAGTGAGGGCACCCAGGAGGCTGGCGCCCGCCCCGCTGCTCAGAAGGACGCGACGAGAGGGCATAGCTAGCACGCTGCCAGGATAGGTGAGGGCGAGGCCGGCGAGTCCCTGTGGTACGGCCTCCCCCAACCGCTGGCGTTAGCGGACGGGACGTTCCAGGCGCTGCGAAAGCAGGGCGAGCAGCAGGCCCAGGACGGCGAGGATGGCCCCGACCCGGGAGGGCCACTCGTAGCCGAGACCAGCGGCGAGCACCAGGCTGCCGAGCCACGCGCCCAGACCATTGGCCACATTCAGCGTGGCGTGGTTGAGGGTCGCGGCCAGCGCCTGGCCCTCGTGAGCGACATCCATCAAGCGGGTCTGGAGCAGCGGGACCAGGACCGAGGGCACTACCCCCAGGATGAAAGGGAAGACCCAGGCCAACACGGTCAGCCGCAGAGCCGGCGCAAACGCCAGGAACATGACGATGAGCAGTGCCTGAAGGACGATGATCCCCCGCAGCACCCCCAACCGTTCACCGGCCGGGCCAGCCAAGGCCATCCCGGCCACCATGCCCAGCCCATACACGGTCAGCACCGCGGGGATGAGGCTCGACGGGAATCCGGCGATGGTCGTCATGGTGGGCGAGATATAGGCGTAGGTCGCAAACATCCCGCCGAAACCGACAATCCCGATCAGCAGGGCCAGCCAGACTTGGACATGCCGCAAGGCGCGCAGCTCATCCAGCGGAGAAGCTCCCGCCACGGACGCTTGTTTGGGCACCCACCGGGCAACCGCAAGCACGGTCAGCGCCGCCAGCGCGCCAACCCCAACGAAGGGCAGCCCCCAGCCCAGGTGTTGACCCACCCAGGTGCCGAGCGGGACACCCACAACATTGGCGATGCCGAGACCGGCCAGGATCATCGCCACCGCCCAGGTGCGACGCCGCTCCTCCACCAGCGAAGCTGCTAGCAGCATGGCAATGCCAAAGTAGGCGCCGTGGGGCAGACCCGACACGAATCGGGTGACCATCAGGGCTGGGTAGGTGACCGCAAAGAATGAGGCGGTATTGGCCACCGCGAAGAGCGCCATCAGGCCCATCAGCAGGCCCTTGCGCGGGGCCTTAGCGAAAGCGATCGCGAAGGCGGGCGCGCCGACCACGACGCCGGCGGCATAGGCGCTGATGTAATGGCCCGCCGTCGGGATGTCCACACCGGTGCCGGCCGAAATCTCGGGCAGCAGCCCCATCGCCACAAACTCGGTCACCCCGATCGCGAAGCCACCCAGGGCAAGGGCAGCGACGGCCAGGCCCACCGAGGAGGTCATCGGAGAAATGACGACGGGCCCATCCCCCGAGGGGGACGGGCCCGTGGTCACAGGCCGCTTGCTCAGAGCGCGCTGGCCTTCTTGGCCATCGCCGACTTCTTGTTGGCAGCCTGGTTGGCGTGAATGACGCCCTTGCTCACGGCCTTGTCGAGCTTGACGGAGGCCGTCTTGAGGGCCTCCTTGGCCGCGTCGACCTGACCGGCGTCAGCGGCCTCGCGGAACCGGCGGATCGCGGTCTTGAACTCGCTCTTGATCGCCTTGTTGCGCTCGGTCGCCTTGCGGTTGGTCTTGATCCGCTTGAGCTGGGACTTGATATTTGCCACTGGTGCGTCGCACTTTCTGCTGTGGGGTCGGTATGCCGTAGAGGGCGGCAGATGCGGACCGGGACCGGGCGTGGGGCACCCGTGGTGATCCGCTCTGGGTAGTTCTCCGTGCGCGCACGACCTCTTGCGCGCACGCAATGGGCGAATCTACCAGCGAGGGGGTCGAGGCACCAAAAGCCGCCTCCAACGATCCGTGGCCACCAGCTTCAGGAGGCACCATGCTCGGTGGTGATGGTCAGAATCGCCCGCTCCACGGCATACACCGGGTCGCGACCGCCGCCCTTGACCTCAGCGTCGGCCGCCGCGACCGCGCTGATGCAGCGACCCAATGCCTCGGCGCTCCACCCGGAGAGCAGGCGGCGGGCCTTGTCGACCTGCCACGGCGCCATGCCCAACTCTCGGGCAAGCTCGGCGGATCGCCCCCGCCCGGCGCTGCCCACCTTGACCAGTTGCCGCAACTGTCCGGCCAGCACCGCGACGATCGGCACCGGGTCCACTCCCACCGCTATCGCGTGACGCAGCAACCGCAGCGCCTCCCCCGTGTCCCCGGTCATGGCGGCATCGGCAACGCGGAAGCCGGTCGCCTCGACCTTGCCGCCGTGGTAGGTCAGGACGACACTCTCGTCGATGACGCCCGTGGTGTCGGCGATGAGTTGCTGGCAGGCCGCGGCGAGCTCGCGCACATCTCGACCCACGGCCTCGACCAGGGCCTGCACCGCCCCCGAGGTTGCCTTGCGCCCACCGGCACGAAACTCGTGGGCCGCGAAGTCGGCCTTGTCCTTATCGGACTTCATGGCAGGCGCATCGATGACCCGGGCGCCGGCTGCGCGCAAGGCATCCGTCGCTCGCTTGCCGCGCGGACCGCCCTTGTGCAGCACGACGAGTCGGACATCTCCCGCTGTTGCCGCGGGCAGTACCTCCACCAGATCTCGGATGAGCTCATCGCTGCCCTCGTCCGCGTCGTGGACCACCAGGACCTTCTGTCCGCCAAAGAGCGACGGGCTGGCATGAACGCCGAGGTCACCAGGGGCGTACGCCGCGGCATACATCCGCACCACCTCGGCATCCGGCTCTGCAACGGTGATCTCGTGCACGGTGTGCGCCAGAGCACGCTCGGCCAGCACACTCTCCGGACCGGAGATGAGGTAGGCGGACGGGAGGGCTGAGGCCATGGGGACACTGTCCCACGAGGCAGCGACAACGCGAAGGGGGTGACCGGCTGACGCCGGTCACCCCCTCACAGGTGAGGATTAGTCCACGGTCAATTGACCGTGAGCGGTGCCCTCACGACGGTGGCTCCGAGCACATTGCTCGAGGTCATCTTCGTGAGCAGCGGATGCGAGCCGGCGGTATTGCCGCGAACCTGCAGCGAGTAGGACACCGATCCACCGGGCTGACCCGGGGTGGTCGAGACCCGGAGACTGCCCGTTGGCGAACCGGCGAGCATCGCACCGTTGACGCCCTGGACGCTCTCCACACCGACGGTGAGGCCGGTGCCTGCTGGAGTGCTCGACCCGATGGTGTCGTTCGCGTACTCGTAGGTGATGTCCTCGGTGTCGCCAAGGCCGATCCAGGCTTGCATTCCACGATGGGCGGAAGGGTCACCAAAGATCGCAACGTCCCACTGCAACACGAGCCAGCTGTGCACTCCGTCGGTGAGGATCGCCGCGCGAATACCTTCTTGGCCACCCCCATCGAGGTCGGTCCAGTACGGCGAGAGGACGCCATTGGGGCGGGCCGGGTCGGGCAGGTTCTGCGGGAGGTACTGGATGTCCTCAGAGGAATCCGCGCCGCCCAGCACCAGGTAGCCGTTGGAGACCACACCGACACGAGTGAAACTCTGCCCACCGAAACTGAAGGCCGGCACCGTGAAGTTGATGGCCTCTTCGTCATCGATCGCCTGACCCACCAGGCCGACATCCTCGAGATCGAGGTAGCCACCGGCCGGGGAGTCCGTGGTGCTGGCGATCGCTGGCACTGCGTCCTTCGGAGCAGCGAGCATGACGTTGTTCTTGATCGCTGCCTTACCCGCTTGAACCACAGTGGCCCCGGTTGCGCCTGTGATCGTGGTCCCGGGGTCGGCCGTCGAGCGCAGCGACACGGTCGCGTCGGTGGTGCCCGTGTTGGTGGCGGTGACGGTGCACGTCGTGCTCCCGGCCACCGCAATCGCATCCGGGTCACACGCCGAGGTCAGCGTGGTTGCGCCCTGCTGGACATTGAATGCCACCGGCATCCGAACGGTGGTTGCCCCGGCCGAGACCCACTGAATCGCACCGAAGTACTGTCCCGGGTCGGCCGACGACGTGACTGTGATCTTGAAGGTCTGCGTCCCGCCCCTGGGGATGGTCCCACTCGAGGGAGTCACCGTGATCGATGAACCGGCGTCGGCACTGGTCTGCACCGTGAACGCATAAGGGTGCCCGGATAGGTTGCGAGCCGTTCGACGGACCGTGACCGAACCTGGCATCGTCGGCAGATTCACCGAGGGCAGGTTGAGATTGGCAGCGGTGGCCGGGTCCTGGCCCCTGGTGCGGTAGTGCACTCCGGACTCGCTGAACGAGATGGGAGCGCTGGCTGCCTTGGTGAGGTCGACGTGCCCGGCGCCCATGTCGAACGGGTCAGCCGGTGTCGTCAAGTCCTCCTTGACCACATTCTGGCGAGCCGTCGTCATCAGGGCGGACTTGATCATTCCCGGACCCCATGCACGCTTGGCTGCCTTGACCAGGATGGCCGAACCAGCAACCATCGGGCTGGACATCGAGGTCCCGGCGATGGCCATGTACGACTCACCGCTCGGTCCACCGCTGACGTCATCCGGTGTTGGCGTCTGGCCTGCCAGAACCTGCACACCAGGAGCGGTGATATCCGGCTTGAGGAACTGCCCGCCAGGTCCGCGCGAGGAGAAGGCCGCCATCACATTGCCCGTGCCGGCAACCGCCACACCGGCAGTGAAATGAGCCACGGCCGTGGGGTGGTCGGACATGAAGGTCACGAAGTCGGCACCGTCGGCGAGGTGCACCGTCGGCAGCCAGTGGTTGTCGGTTTCGACGTCCTGCAGCGGGGAGTTGTACAGGATCATTCCTGCAGCCCCTCCTTGCTTGACGTTGTACCCCTTCTGCACTCGCCCGACGACACCTCGGCGGCAGGCGACGATCTTGCCCGTGGCCGCACCCGCAGGCAGCGCAGTGCTGCAGAGCGCGTCGTAGCCGGGGATGCTCTCCGCCATGACCACGGGGGTGTCAGCCGTGACGCCATCGGTGATCGAGGCACCGGTCAGCGTCACGCTGTCGCTGCCATCGGTGAGGGTCAGCGTGGACTGGAATTCACGGACCTGGGTCGAGGCGGCCACCGTGGTGGTCCACGGGGAGAAGTGGTTCACCGTCGCGGCGCCGGGGCCTTCATTTCCTGCGGAGGTCGCCACGAAGACGCCGGCCTCATAGGCATCGAGGAAGGCCATCTCCACCGGGTCCGAATAGGGGTTCGTGCCACCGGAGATGGAGAAGTTGATCACCTTGGCACCGTCGAGAATGGCCTGGCCGACGGCCGCGGCCGAGTCGGAGCCATAGCAGCCCACCGCGCCACAAACCTTGTACTCAAGGACCCAGGCGCCGGGGGCCACGCCGGAGATCGGGCCCCGGTTGACGCCCAGGACATTGGCCGTCGTGACGGCATTACCCGCAGCGGTGGTCGTGGTGTGCGTGCCATGGCCATCGCTGTCGCGGGCCGTGGTGTAGGTCTCGCTGCCGTTCACCAGGAGGTACGTGTCCAAGAATGCCTTGCCACCGATGAGCTTGTTGTTGCACTGGAAGACGTCAACAGCGGGGGTGAGTGGATTGTCGCCAAAGTCGCACGGACGCGGCTGGCCGCTGGGCGCGGCCGGTGGCTTACGCATGCCGGAGTGGCTGGCCAGCATGGGGTGCTCCGGCCAGACGCCGGAGTCGAGGTCGGCAAAGATGACTCCTCGCCCAGCCTTGGACTGCCCGCCCAGGGCCGTCCACAAGGTGGTGGCACCAATGAACTCGGGACCCTCGACGACCTGCGGCTTGTTCAGGGTGTCGCTCTGGACAGCGGCGACGCCGGGAACTTTGAGCAAGGCAGCGGCGTCCTTGGCGCGGATGCGAGCGGCGATGCCGCCGTAGACGATCTTGATGCTCTTGCCGAGCTTGGCGCCCGGGACCTTCGCGGCGATGGCCTTGCGGGCGGCGGCGTCCATCGAGGAGATGTGCTTGCCGTAGGCGACCTCGGCCGCGCTCTTGCCGGTGAGGTCCTTGCCGGTGACAGACGGGCTGGTCGCGGCCAAACCAGGCAGATTGCCCTGGTAGGCGGCGAACGCGTCGTAGTCGAGCTTGATCACGACATTGACCATGGCCGAGTCCGTGCGGGCCAAGAGCTTGGCATCCGACTGGGCGGCTTGGCCGGAGACGGACTTGGCCCCGGTGATCCGGGACTCGGGCTTGACTTCCCGAACGGTCAGAGAGTTTCGGTCCACCGACGATGCCTGTGCTGCGGGCAAGGACATCAGACTGCCGGCGATCGCGACCGCTCCCAGAGCAGCGCTTGCGCGCCGCGAGGGTGCTTTCATATCAGCTCCAGTTCTGTCACGTGACGCCGTCTTCGCACGTCACGGTCGTGCCACTCGATGGGCGTTGGTGCCATCGGCGCAACTGTAGAACTCGATCAACGGGCCTGGGAAGGGGCTACTTTCGCTCGTCGGGACCGCCGCCAGGATGCGACGACCCCGAGGAGGGCCGTTGCCAGCAGGATCTCTCGCCACCACCAGGTCAGGGCGTTCATGCGCTGAACCAGCGCATCCGACGGCCCACCAGCCAGGGCCGAGGTCGCAGCATGGACACAATCGACGCCCACCGAGCGATCTGTCTCGATCAGGGGCGCAGCCTGTTCCGGCGCGAATGCCGCAGCGAGCCCGGCAGGTGGTAGGAAACCCTCGAACACCGCCGGACCGTCCGGCAACCACGACATGAAGCAGTCCCGGAACACTGCGCCCTCAGGGTGACTCTGCCGAATTGCTGCGGCCTGCAGGGTGTACTCCGTGAGCACGCTGGGATCGCTGCGGTCATTGAAGTGAGCCAGCGTCCTTTGAGGACCTACCGACCAGGACAACGATTCGGCGCCAAAGTCACCATCATCCCGATTACTGGGGAAGACCCCGAGAGTCCTTGCGGCGGACCAGGTCGCGTCCAACTCATCGTTGACATCCCAGGACTTCAGCACCACCGAACCATCCGGAGCGTGATCAGGATCCATGAGGACGAGCTCGTGATCAGTGAGCCAGCCGATGGCAGTGCCTCGTGACACAAGGCGCCCGCTCACTGCGAGGTCGCCGTCGCCACCCACCGGGTGTGGATGCAGCACCTCCCCGCCGTGAACGCCTTGATTAGTGACTGTGGGGACCCACATGCGGTCTCCCAGTGGGGATACGAGCAAGGGACTCATGCCGTCGAAGTAACCATCGTTGATGGAATTGACGAGGGTGCCCCCTTTCACCAGATCCCTGATCCACACCTCATCGATGCGCTCCGCACCGCCCACGTCGGAACCTATCTGGACGGTCACCAAGGTGCCGCCATCGGGCGAAAGAGCCACAGCGATGGGCTCGGGAACACCCTCTGAGACCGCTCGGTACCGCGTCCCATCCGGGGCAACCACCTGCCACTCTCCCGAGCCGTTATCCGTGCGAACGTGGATGATCGCGGCCATGGGGCCGGGGACCTTGGGCAGATCGCCCACCCAGAGTTGCCGCCCGATGTGTGCTGGATAACTCAGGCGATTGGTCGACGTGCTTTGGTTCGATGCGCCAGGGACCATCGCACGCGGGGTGAGCACGCCCGACATGGCCCAGAGCCCCACAACCACCACTGCCACGGTCAATGCTCCGCCGCGGATCATCGCCCAGGTGCGACGACGGCGGCCCGCCTGCCAACTGCGAGCCGCATCAACCTCGATGGCCGGTGCGGACTCACCCAACTCACGCAGCGCCTCGTCGATCTGCCTCATGAGAGATCCTTCCCCACCGGCAGCCCGTTCGGGACGAGCGCGCGGAGATTCCCGAGCGCCACCCGCGTTTGCGACTTCACGGTGTTCACTGAGCAACCCAGGATGCTGGCCGCCTCGGCCTCGCTTCGACCCTCGAGGTATCGCAAGACCACCACAGCAC
>WBZP01000508.1_pt1 | contig 52599 bp, 35 predicted proteins | sample 5204301 | NCBI WGS metagenome assembly WBZP01 (sample SAMN12412401, study PRJNA552823) | activated sludge metagenome | isolation source: activated sludge from nitrification reactor of wastewater treatment plant... | place: USA: Pennsylvania | collected 2017
CTCGGGCACAACCGCTGCCGGTGCCGGGGACGCCGGATCTTTCTTGCGGACCATGACCCAGCGACAGTAGTCGAGCACCATTTCTCCGCGCTGATTGGTACCACGCGAGTTCACATACACGACCCCAGTTTTGCCGTCGCGATTCTCCTTGAGGCCGATCACCGTCGAATCCGAGCTCAGGGTATCCCCCGGATAGACCGGCTGACCGAAGCGTCCCGCCGCGTAGCCGAGATTGGCAATGGCATTCAGCGAAATGTCCGGCACCGTCTTGCCGAACACGACGTTGAAGGCCAGCATGGAGTCCACCGGGGATCGCGGAAAGCCCAGGCGGAGAGCGAAGGCATCGGCGGAACCCACCGCAAAACGAGTGCCGGTCAATGCGGTGTACAGCGCCACATCGCCTTCGCTCACTGTTCTCGGCGTCGCATGCGTAATCTTCTGCCCGATGCTGAAGTCCTCAAAGTAGTTGCCCAACCTGTTCTTTGTGCTCATTCGATTTTCACTCCCGTTTGCTGAGTCAAGCCCTACCAACCGTATGCGGCGGCCAGTTCCGGATCCTTTTTGGCGACCAGTTGCGCCAGATCGACAATGACCTTGGCCTGTTTCCAGGTGGCGTCATCCTGCATCTTGCCGTCGATCGTCGCCACACCGCTACCATCGGGCATCGCTGCCAGGATGCGTTTGGCGAACAGCACTTCCTTCACATCGGGGCTGAAAACGCGTTTGGCAATGGCGATTTGATTCGGCGCCAACGACCAGGCGCCCGAACAGCCCATCAGGAAGGCATTGCGGAACTGCGATTCACAGGCCGCTTCGTCTTTGAGATCGCCAAACGGTCCGTAGAACGAATGCAAGCCATGCGCCACGGCGGCATCGACCATGCGTGCAATCGTGTAATGCCAGAGATCCTGTTGATAAAAGGCCCGCTGGCTCTTGCCTTCTTCTTCGTCAACCAGAACGCCGTAGCCTGGATGTCCGCCACCCACCCGGGTGGTCTTCATGCCGCGCGAAGCCGCCAGATCGGCCGGGCCGAGGCTCAAACCGTGCATGCGCGGACTGGCGCCACAGATGGCTTCGACATTGGTCACGCCCTGGGCCGTTTCGAGCAGGGCGTGCAGCAGTATCGGCTTCTTGATCGCGTACTTCGCTTCGAGCAACGAGACATACTGATCGACAAAATGAATATCCCACGGCCCCTCGACCTTGGGGATCATGATGACATCGACCTTGTTGCCGACGTGCTTGATGATCTCGCTCAAGTCATCGAGTATCCAAGGGCTGTTCAAGGCATTGACGCGCACCCACATGCCGGTGTCGCCGAAATCGTGGTTGCTCAGCAACTCGATAAAACCTGCCCGCGCCGCGTCTTTGGATTCGATCGGTATGGCGTCTTCCAGGTTGCCGCACATGACGTCGCACTGTTTGGCCGTCTCGGGCGCCTTGGAACGGATCTTTTCGATGTGCGGCGGAAAGAAATGAATCATGCGTTCCGGTCTCACCGGTAGTTCGCGCAAGGGTTGTGGCGCACCGATGGCAAGCGGCTTGTAGAAGTGAACGGGTAGCTTCATGGCATTTTCCTTAGTCAATACAGAAGTGGTAGTTACGGTGGAAGCAATGGTGCGGCGCGCGATGTCTTCACACCGGGCCGGCGACGATACCCTGATCGTGTAGCCGACCGACTTCGCCCTCACTCATGCCGAGGACTTCGAGCAGAATCTGGTCGGTATGCTCTCCGAGTACCGGTGCCAGCTTCGCCGGCAGTCTTGGAACGGAATTGAAATCGAGTGGCGTGGCGGGTGCCAGATAGTTTCCGATACCCGGTTGTTCGACCATCGAGAACATCGGATTATCAACCGAGCAATCCGGGTCGGTGGCGATGGCTTCCCGCACGCCGCGGTAAGGGCCCCAGGTGACGCGGTTGGCGTCGAGGATACGCGCGGCCTCGGCCATCGTGCGGGCCTGGAACCAGGGCTCCATGAGCGCGGCAAGCTCCTGGCGGGCACGAAAGCGATTGCCCTCGTCGGTAAGATCAAGGCCAAGCCGGACACCAAGTTCGTTGATCGCCTCCTGCAGGCCGGTGGCCTTGGTCAGGCAACGCCACTGCATATCGGTCAGACCGACGATCATCAGGCGTTTGCCGTCGAGCGTTCTGAAATCGCGCCCGAACGATCCATACAGATAGTTGCCGTACTTGGGCCGGTCCGCATTGTTGACCATCACTTCAGCCAGCAATCCAAGATTGCCGAGCATGGCCAACGCCACGTCCTTCAACGACAGACGTATCAGCTGCCCTTCGCCGGTGAGACGACGATGCCTTTCGGCGGCGAGAAGGCCAATCGCGATCATGTGTCCGCTGGTGTAATCCCATGCGGGAAACGCGTCATTCACCACCTCTGATGAATTGATCGGCCCGTTCAAGAAAGGCAGGCCGACCTGAGGGTTCACCGTGTAATCGACCTCCGAACCGCCATCGCGACGACCGAGAAAGTTGATCATGATCAGATCATCGCGATGTGCTTTCAGCGTTTCGTAGCTGAGCCAGCCCTTGGCCGGAAAATTGGTGCTGAACAGACCGGCGTTTTCACCCGGCGCACAGATCAGCCGGGTCAGTACCTCTTGTCCTTCCGGCTTGCGGAAATCGATGGCAATCGAGCGTTTGCCCTTGTTCAGGCCGGCCCAGAACAGGCTGTGCTTGCCGTCCAGGGTCAACGGCCAGCGACCATTGTCCAAACCGCCGTCGATCGGGTCGAAACGTATGACATCGGCACCCAGTTGCGCGAGAGTCATGCCACCTAACGGCGCGGCGACAAAAGCTGTGCCTTCGACGACACGCAAGCCCTTGAGAATTCCTTCCATCTTGTCCACCTATCCTGACGTAGCGCTCAGCTGACGCGGTTTCAGATCACACGCTTTTTGCGCAATTCTTCGATCTCCTGCGGCTCAAGTCCGAGCAGACCGGAAAGTATTTCATCCGTGTCTTGCCCGAGTTTCGGGCCGAGATGCTTGATGCGCCCCGGCGTTACCGAGAGGCGTGGCATCACCGACGGCACAATGACCGTTTCGCCGATGTCCGGCTCGTCGATGGCCACCAGATTGCGTCGCGAGTGAAACTGCCGGTCGCCGAAAACATCGGCAATGCTGTTCAGCGGGCCGGCGGGCGCACCCGCGGCAAAGCAACGGGCCAGCAGCTCTTCGCGAGGCAGCGAACCGCACCAGTCGCGGACGATCTCGTTGACGTCATGACGATGCTCCATGCGCACCTTCTGATCGCCAAAAACGTGCGGGGCTGCCAGTTCGGGGCGGCCCATGGCGGCCGCCAGCCGCTCGAACAGTTTGTCGGTCACACACGAAATGGCCACCCACTTGCCGTTGTCCTTGGTCGGAAAATGCCCGTGCGGGCAGGCAAAATCGTTATGCGTCGGCCCGTGCCGCTCGCGCACCGTTCCGTACATGCCATAGGCCGGCGCCAATTCGTCGGTGCAGCGAAACACCGATTCATAGAGTGCAGCGTCGATGTACTGTCCGCGGCCGGTGCGTTCGCGGTGGCGTAGCGCCATCAAGATGCCGATGCAGCCGTAGAGTCCGGTCAGATAATCGCCAATCGTGGTCGACCCCGGGGTGACCGGCGTTCCCCTCGGCATGCCCGAGAGAAAAGCGATCCCGCCAACGGCGTGCGCGACACGGGCAAAACCGGGCCGATCCTTATAGGGGCCGGTCTGTCCATAACCGGTAACACGCAACATGATCAGACGGGGATTGATTTTATGCAGCACATCCCAGCCAAGACCCCATTTTTCGAGCGTTCCGGGCCTGAAGTTTTCGCACAGCACGTCCGAGTTCTCGATCAGTTTCTTGAATAACTCGACGCCTTCGGGCAGGTGCAGATCCAGCGTCACCGATTTCTTATTACGTGCTTCGCTGAGCCAGGCCAGCGTATCCTTGCGCTTGGTCGGCGTACCAAAGTAACGCATGGGATCGCCGCCTTTGGGATTTTCGACCTTGATGACCTCGGCGCCAAATTCACCGAGAATGCAAGCGCTGTAAGGCGCAGCAATGACCGTGGCCGCATCGATAACACGAATGCCTTCGAGCGGTAGCCTGGTTTCGGTCTGCTCTGTGTTCATGGGAATCCTCGTGCGATGAAATGATCAGATGATCTTGCGTTGCCGCAAGCGCTGAATTTCCGGTCCTGTAATTCCGAGCAACTCGCGCAGAACTTCGTATGTCGCGTTACCCAGTGGTGGCCCGAGATTGGAAATCCGGCCGGGCGTCTCAGACAGTGTCGGCACGACTCCCGGAATCACCACATCGCCCACACCATCTTCTTTGATATGCGCCAGATTGCCGCGGGCGAGGAAGTGTTCGTCCTCAAAGATGTCTGCAATGCTGTTGAGTTTGCCGATCGGCACTTCACCATCGATACAGAGCTTCATGATCTCATCCCGAGTCAGCGAACCGACCCATTCAATGACGATCCTGTTAACTTCATCGCGTGCCGCCAAGCGTTTGCGCTGATTTCCATAATACTCGGCCGAAGCAAGTTCCGGCCTTCCCATCGCTTCCGCAATGCGCTCGAACATCTTGTCCGTGGTACAGGCAATGGCAACCCATTTGTCATCGATGGTGCGGAAATGTCCATGCGGGACGGCAACGAAACTGCCCGCGCCTTCACGTTGACGAACCTTGCCGAACAGGCCGTAGGCCGCAGCGATCTCATCCATCTGACGGAATACGGCCTCGTAAATTCCGATGTCGATGATCTGCCCTTCGCCAGTGGCTTCACTGTGTCGCAAGGCCAGCAGAATGCCGATGGCTCCATAAAGGCTGGACAGGTAGTCACCCAAAGGGGTGGTGCCGGGGACTACCGGGGTTTCACCCGGGAAGCCGGCAAGGTAGGACAACCCTGCGAAGCCATGGGCTATGTGCGCGAATCCCGAACGCGAGCGATAAGGCCCGGTCTGCCCATACCCGGAAACACGGAGCATCACCAGCGCGGGATTGGCCTTGCTCAGCACATCCCAGCCGAGCCCCCATTCCTCCATCGTGCCGGGCCGGAAATTCTCGATCAGGACATCGGATTTGGCGACCAGTTTCAGGAAAAGCTCGACGCCTTCCTGCTGACGGAGGTCCATGGTCACCGATTTCTTGTTGCGGCCTTCGCTCAGCCAGGCCAGCGTCGCATCGTGGCGCTTCGACGGTGTACCGAATCTTCGCATCGGGTCGCCGTTGATCGGGTGCTCGACCTTGAGAATCTCTGCGCCGAACTCGCCAAGCATCGAAGCCGCATAGGGGCCGGCAAGGAAGGTCCCGACGTCGATGACACGAATGCCGCTCATCGGCAAATTTTCTGTATCTGGCGAGCGATCCTGCTCCGAGCCCTCCTGCAACGCATCAGCATTCGTACCTGAAGCGCTGGCTGACGTTTCCTCTGCAGCGGCCGCAGATTTCGTGCTTCCAGCCCCTTTTTTCATAGTTGCTCCTCTCGACAGCAGTGCTTTGAAACGCTTCAATCACTCTAACCCGCGCCAAGCCGGGCTGCGCAATATAACAAAACAAAAAATCAATAGCAAATGAGGAAATCATCTGGCCAAGCGCAGTTTATTTTACTGTCCGGCGGTCATCGAACACGAGTTTAAGCGTAACTTGAGTTCAGAAACCGGCTGTGTTTTACTTGCCAACCTTACCCGGAAACCCCGAAAGGAATAGCTCAATGACCGACTCGATAACCGATTACGCTCAATGGATCGGCCGTAAGGAAATCACCGACGACGACCTGGGATTGTCGCCGACACTGGCTGCGGCAGCGACGCTCAATGACCAGGCCACCCGCTTTGAAAGCGGAAGTTCACTGCCGCCGTTGTGGCATTGGTTCTACTTTCTTCCCAAGGCACCGCAATCGCAGCTCGATATTGACGGCCATCCAAAACGCGGCGGGTTCATGCCGCCGATTCCTTATCCGAGACGGATGTTTGCCGGTTCGCGTATGACATTCCATCGACCCTTGGTCATCGGTCAGCCCGCCCGCCGCGAAGCGGTGATCCGCGACATCCAGCAGAAATCGGGCCGCTCCGGATCGTTGGCTTTCGTTTCAGTCGTCTGCAGCTATTATCAGAACAACCAATTGTGCATCGAGGAAGAACAGGACATCGTCTACCGCGAACCCGGTCCGACGGTTCCCAGCCCGCAGGTCGTCGCCTGGCCAGCCGCCCCGGAAAATGCCTGGACCCGAATCGTGACGCCCGACCCGAGACTGCTGTTCCGCTTTTCGGCACTGACCTTCAACGCTCACCGGATTCACTATGATCGCCCCTACGCCACCGGCGAGGAAGGCTATCCTGGTCTAGTGGTGCACGGCCCTCTGACGGCCGTATTGTTGATGGAGCTGGTTCGGCACAGCGCTACGCGTCCGGCACGCACATTCAGCTTCCGCGGTTTGGCACCCCTCTTCGATTTGGCGCCGTTTCGCCTGGTTGGCGTACCCGACGACGGGAAAGTGTCGCTTGAGGCTCATGGGCCGGACGGCAAAACCGCCATGAGCGCAAGCTGCGAATTCGCGTAGCGCCTCAATGACTAACGCGTATTGTCACTTGAAGACATCGCGTTCAAACATCTCAGCGAGCACGCGATCGACGCCCATCTGCCAATCCGGAAGGCTCAAACCGAAAGCGGTTTGTAACTTGCGGGTGTCCAGGCGTGAGTTGAAGGGTCGTTGCGCAGGTGTCGGATAGTCGCTGCTCGGTATGGCCACGATAGCCTCTCGCGCGACACGAACAGGTTGTTCCGCCCGACGGGCTTGTTCGATCACGTATTGTGCATAACCATGCCAACTGGTATTCCCTTCGGCGGCCAAATGATACAGTCCGCCAAGTTGAGGGCTCTCCTGAACGGCTCGCAAGGCATGTGCTGTCACGTCAGCCACCAGCTCGGCACCGGTCGGCGCGCCAATTTGGTCGTTTATGACCCTAAGATGATCGCGTTCGAACGCCAGCTGCAGCATGGTCTTGGCAAAATTCTGGCCGCGTGCGGCATAGACCCAACTGCTGCGAAAGATCAAATGCTTCGAGCAACGGGCGACGGCCAGCTCGCCCTGCAGTTTGGATTTCCCATAAATACTCAAGGGACCGGTGACATCGCTTTCCTGCCAGGGCTTTTCACCGCGCCCATCGAATACATAGTCGGACGAGTAGTGCACCAGCCAGGCACCCAGTTCTTGCGCTTCGTCGGCAAGTATGCCGGGTGCAAATCCGTTGATCCTTTGCGCCAGTTCCGGCTCGAGCTCGGCCTTGTCGACAGCCGTATAAGCCGCAGCGTTGACGATAACGTCGGGTTTCAGACGCCGAATCGTGCCGGCCAGGCCGGCCCGATTGGTCAAATCGCCGCACAGTCCACCGTCACCCTCGCGGTCCAGTGCGATCACCTGGCCCAACGGCGCCAGACTACGCTGTAGTTCCCAACCGATTTGACCGTGTTTGCCAAACAGCAGGATTTTCATTCGACCCTCTCTCCGTAATTTTTCTCGATCCATTCTCTGTACGTGCCCGACTGTACGTTACCAACCCAGTCCTGATTGTCAAGATACCACTGCACAGTCTTGCGAATGCCCGTGTCAAAGGTTTCCTGTGGCCTCCATCCAAGATCGCGTTTTATTTTGCCGGCGTCGATGGCGTAACGACGATCATGGCCGGGGCGATCGGTCACGTACGCAATCTGCTCACTATAGGCCTTGCCATCGTCGCGCGGACGCATCTCGTCGAGCAAATCGCAAATGGCATGAACAATGGCCAGATTCGTGTTCTCGTTCCATCCACCGATGTTGTAAATCTCGCCAAGTCGTCCGTTGGCGAGAACAGTTCGCAAAGCGGAACAATGGTCGGCGACGTACAGCCAATCACGGATTTGTAGTCCGTCGCCATAGACCGGCAGGGGCTTGCCAGCCAACGCATTGACGATCATCAGTGGAATCAGTTTTTCAGGAAACTGGAAAGGGCCATAATTGTTCGAGCAATTGGTCGTTAGAACGGGCAGGCCGTAGGTATGGTGATAGGCGCGCACCAGATGATCGGAGGCGGCCTTTGACGCCGAGTAGGGGCTGTTCGGTTGATACGGATTGTTTTCCTTGAAGGCCGGATCGATAGCGGATAACGAGCCATACACTTCGTCCGTCGACACATGCAGAAATCGAAATGCCGATTTTTCGGCAGCACTCATCGCTGAGAAAAATACGCGCACGCCTTCAAGCAGCTTGAAGGTGCCAACGATATTGGTCTCGATGAACTCACCAGGGCCGTGAATCGAACGATCGACATGGCTCTCGGCGGCAAAATTGATTATGGCGCGCGGCCGGTGTTTTAGAAGCAGCCCCTCAACCAGCGCCTTATTTCCTATATCGCCATGAACGAAAGCGTAACGCGGATCGCCGGCCAGTTCGAAGAAATTTTCAAGGTTTCCGGCGTAGGTCAGCTTATCCAGGTTGATGACGGATTCGTCGCTTTCGCGAAGCCAATCGAGGATGAAGTTGGCGCCGATGAAGCCGGCACCTCCGGTTACCAGAATCATTCCGAGTCCTTTCGGGTCTTAAAGGGAAAGCCGGCGCCGAGGCGGCATATACAATCTCTTATAATTCAGCCTTTCCAGCCCACACCTATTTTACCCGCCGATGCGCATCCTGTTGGTCAAAACCTCTTCGCTAGGCGATGTCATTCACAATCTGCCCGTGGTCAGCGATCTTCGCCGTTGTCTTCCCGAAGCGCAAATCGACTGGTGTGTCGAAGAAGCGTTTGCCGAAATTCCCCGTCTCCACCCGGAGGTTGGCGAGATCATTCCGGTTGCTCTTCGCCGCTGGCGAAAGTCGCTGATCCAGTGGTCCACCTGGAGCGATTTCGGCGAATTCAAGAAAGAGCTTTCCGGGACATATTACGATGCCATACTTGACACGCAGGGTTTGGTGAAGAGTGCACTGCTGGCCAGGTTGGCCCGAGGGCGGCGCTATGGCTACGCGGCCGAAGTGGCACGCGAACCATTGGCCGCTCGTTTTTACGATGAAACTTTCGTCATCCCGCCGAATGCGCATGCCGTCGAACGCAACCGCTGGCTGGCCGCCGCCGCGTTCAATCTGCCCGTTGACCTGCCGTTGAATTACGGCATCGACGTCCCGAAAGTTAACCTGTCATGGTTTATTGGCCAGCGCTATGCCGTATTGCTAACCGCCACCAGTCGCGATGATAAACTGTGGAACGAACCCGATTGGGTGCTTGTCGCGAGAAATCTTTTCAAACGCGGGCTGATTCCAATCTTCCCTTCGGGTAATGCGCTTGAACGTGAGCGCGCTTTGCGCATCGTAGCCGCCGTACCCGGAGCACTGGTCGCCCCGCCCTTGAGTCTGGGCGAATTGGCCTGCCTTATCAGCAAAGCGACATTGGTCATCGGCGTGGATACCGGTCTGGTTCATCTGGCAACTGCGCTCAAGATTCCGACCATTGCGCTTTATATCGCCAGCGACCCGGCACTCACCGGTGTTTACGGAACCGGTTTCTTTCGAAACCTCGGAACACCGGGTCGCGCTCCCCGAGTCAATGAGGTGTTGTCGGCGGCGGATCAGGGGATTCATGGTTTTCACTGATGCCTCGCCTTATCTATTCTCTAATTTTTTATCTTGTCCAGCCGCTGCTCTGGCTGCGACTGCTGTGGCGATCGCGCAAACAACCCGAGTATCTCCATCACGTCGGCGAACGCTACGGTTTTTATGCCAATACAGTACATGCGCCACTGATCTGGCTGCATGCCGTTTCGGTGGGCGAGACCCGCGCGGCTGAACCACTGATCAAGGCGTTACTGGAAACCTATCCGGATCACGCGCTGTTGCTGACGCACATGACCCCGACCGGGCGAGTAGCGGGAGCCGAATTGATTGCCAAGTATGGCCCTCGGTTGACCCAGGTTTACCTTCCCTATGATCTTCCCGACGCCTGTGCGCGTTTCCTGGATCATTTCAGGCCGCGCCTCGGCCTTCTGATGGAAACCGAGCTTTGGCCAAACCTGATCGCTGCATCGCGGTTGCACCGCATGCCCTTGTTGCTGATCAACGCCCGGCTTTCCGTTTACTCACAACGGGGCTATCAGCGTTTATCGCCGCTCATCCGTCCGGCGTTCAATGCGTTGTATGCCGTTGCAGCACAAACCCCGTCGGATGCCGAGCGACTGACCGCTGTCGGCGCCCAGCGTGTCCACGTTTTTGGCAACCTCAAGTTCGATGTCCACCCTTCACCGCTGAAAATTGAACTCGGGGCGCAGTGGCGGCAAGCGCTTGGCTCACGACCCGTCTGGCTGGCTGCCAGCACCCGGGAAGGCGAAGAGACACTGATTCTCGACGCCTTTGCCAGCCTCGACATTCCAGAACTGTTGCTCCTGTTGGTACCACGCCACCCGCAACGCTTTGACGAAGTGGCCGATCTGATCGAACAACATAATCTCTGCGCGTGTCGGCGTAGCGACGGCTCGCTGCCCTTACCCCAAACCCGAGTCTGGCTCGGTGACAGCATGGGCGAAATGCCGGCGTATTTCACGGTCGCAGATCTGGCGTTGATCGGGGGCACCTTGCTCCCCCTCGGCGGACAGAATCTGATCGAGGCCGCATCGTGTGGCTGCCCGATACTGGTGGGTCCGCATACGTTCAACTTCGCTCAGGCCACCGATGACGCCATCGAAAGCGGCGCGGCGCTCAGGATTCACGACGCACGTCACGCCGCCATAACTGCGGAACAGCTTTTAAGTAATGGGAAAGCACTATCTTCGATGCGCGAAGCCGCGTCGGCATTCAGTCAAACCCATCGTGGCGCAACCGATCGAACCATCGCACTGATTGGAGAAATTACGGCGCTTCGAACAACGGGTTGATCTGTTCCAGATCGTCCTCGCCGAGCGAACCAACCGCTGCCTTCAGTTTGAGCTGTGAGAGTAAGGTGTCAAATCGCGCCTTGGCCAGGTCACGCTTGGTGACATAGACCTGATTCTCGGCGTTTAACACGTCGATATTGATACGTACGCCCACCTCATAACCCAGCTTGTTTGATTCGAGCGCGCTGGTGCTCGAAATCAGCGCCGCTTCCAGCGCCCGTACCTGGGCCAGGCCATTGACTACGCCGAGAAAGGATTGCTGCGCATTCAGCGCGGCTGCCCGTTTGGCGCTTTCCAATGCGGCATCGGCAGCCGATCGATTGGCCACCGCCTCTCGGGTTTTGGAATTGACATACCCACCCTGGAAAATCGGGATGTTGAGCTGCAAACCGATATTGCGCGAGTCGGTACCGATGCTGGACTCAAGACCCAGGGCTGAATTGCTCTTGCCGTAGTTGGCTACGACATCAAGCGTTGGAAGGTGGCCAGCGCGTGTACGCTCCACTTCCTTAGCGGCCACCTCGGCGGCGGCCAGTTGTGCTTGAACGATGAAACTGTCTCTTTCTGCGGCATCAACCCATTTATCCATGCTGGCTGGCTGCGGTGGTTTGAGTTCGGCCTGCGGCTTGAGCCGGTTTAGCTCACCCGAATTCTTGCCGGTGATAACTCGCAAGGCGAAACGCTTTACTTCCAGATCGCTTTCCGCGGCGATTTCCTGCGCGCTGGCCAGATCGAAACGCGACTGGGCCTCATGCGTATCGGTGATGGTTGCCGTACCGACCTCAAAGTTCTTCTTGGCCTGCTCGAGCTGCCGCGAAATGGAAAACTTGTTGGCACGCACTGCCACGAGGTTGTCGGTGGCATAGAGCACGTCAAAATAGGCTTGAGCGACACGCAATACAAGATCCTGCGTGGCCTGAGCAAAATTTGCTTCGGCCTGGACGACCTGCAGCTTTCCTTGCCCGTACTGCACATAATTCTGCCAACGGAACAGGGGTTGCGTCAGCGAGACATTGTAGGCATGCGTATTGAAGTTTCTGTTGACGTTGGGCTGATTATCCGGTTTGTACTTGTTTTCGTTCCATACGGTATTGGCTGTAGCGCCGATGGTCGGCAACAAACCAGCCAATCCTTGAGGCAGCTTCTCGCGACCCGCGTCAACGGTTGCGCGGGCCGCCGCATATTGCTGATCGTTGCTCAACGCGTCGCGGTAGATTTGCAAGAGGTCCGCAGCAAAGGCCGGCGCCACTGAAGCAATGGCACCCAGCAGAAAAATGAAACGATTTACCGATGGCGTCAGGCGCATGGCAGTGCTCTTAACAAACGACTAGAAAACAAACTTATTGGCCGGTTTGACATGGGCCAGAGGTGCAACAACGGTTTCAAAAATATTGGTCGTATTGAATGCGTTTTCGTCAGTGCGTGTCACCAACTGCAACTGCATGACCGGCGCCTCTCCAACAACGGCAACCAGACGACCGCCGATCTTGAGTTGATTGAGCAGCGTGTCGGGTAGTGCCGGCGTTGAGCCCGAGAGCACGATCGCATCGTACGGGGCATCTTTCGTCCAGCCCCGGGCAGCATTTCCGGTTTCAACGCTGACGTTGGCCACGCCAGCATGTTCAAGATTTCTTCTGGCGACTTCCGCCAAGCCAGGTTCAATTTCAATGCTGTAAACGTACTCGGCTTTTGCCGCAAGCAGGGCAGCCATATAGCCGCTGCCGGTGCCGATTTCAAGCACTTTGTCGGTATTTCTGATGGCCAGTTCCTGGAGCATTCGGGCCTCGACCTTGGGCGCCAGCATCGTCTGGCTGGTATTTTCCCGGGTGCCGAGGGGAATTTCAATGTCGGCGAAAGCCAAATCCTTGTAGGCCTGAGGAACGAAATCTTCGCGTTTAACCACCGCAAGCAAAGCCAGAACGGACGGATCCAGCACATTCCAGGGACGGATCTGCTGTTCGATCATGTTAAAGCGTGCTTTTTCGGTATTGATTGTCGCTACAGTCATGGCATTCCCCATCAGAAATGTAATATTAGCACAAACTAATATATCTACGTACAACAACCGTTGATTATACCTTTACCCGGAGCGGTCAGCGTCGCCTGGAAGAAGATCGCTAGCCCCTCAGTCATCGACCGGTGAAGCACGAACCTTGTCAGGTTGCTTGTGTTCACTGAATGCCCTGACGTCGACTCAGGCCGTTTGCCAGCAACTCAAAATGAGTTTCAAGATAGGCTGCCGGATCGGTCTCCTGGCCGCAGAAACAAAGTGAAAACCGCCAGATGACCAGCATCAACAAGGGCGCGATGATCACGTCGATTGCCGTTTCAACATCGAGAGTGCGAAACTCGCCACTGACCATGCCGCGTTGCAGGACCGTGCGTATCAAAGCCCGTCCTCGGACGATCACCTTGTCGTGATAATACTGCGCCACGTCGGGGAAATTGCGCGACTCGGAGATGATCAGCTTGGGCACGCCGGCCAGCCGTGTTCCGCCGATTTGCTGCCACCATCCGAACAGCAGCTTGCGGAGCAATTCGATCGCTGAACCGCTGTGTTCAGCCAGTTGCTGCTCGGCCGCTATCAGCGTCGGCACGATGCCTTCCTCAATGACCGCCTTGAAGAGTGATTCCTTACTGTCGAAGTAGAGGTAAAGCGTACCTTTGGAGACCCCGGCACGCGCCGCCACATCATCGAGTCGCGTGGCCGCAAAGCCCTTCTCGACAAAGAGTTCGAGCGCCGCTGCGGTCAACTCCGAGGGGCGAGCGTCCTTGCGCCGACGTCGCGGCATGCGCCTTCGGGCATCTTTCTCGGATTCAGTTGGCAGGGCGGGTGTTTGCATCGCATTTTGGTAATGACTGACCAGTCAGTAATATATCGGCGCAGAAGCGACGCGTCAATGTCGGATATATTTACCCAGCCGATTCCTGCAATGGTTCTTACTGAATTCAAAGAGTATTATCGATAGTGATCAACCCACGAAAACCATCTGAGGATCAAGAAACAATGAATGGTATAGACAAGTTTCCATTTGAAACTCGGCGGCCAGCGACAGTCCAACTGGATGCCATGCCATGAACGAAACCGCAACCACAGAAGCAACACTGTTGCTCGTTGATGACGAGCCAGGGATTCTTTCTTCATTGCGGCGATTACTGCGCCCTGCCGGATATAAAATCTTTACCGCTGAAGGCGGTAAGGCCGGTCTTGAAATCCTTGAGCATGAATCCGTAGATCTGGTCATCTCCGACATGCGCATGCCAGAGATGGATGGCGCGCAATTTCTTGAGCAAGTACGTATTCGCTGGCCGAAAACGACACGCATTCTGCTCACTGGCTATGCCGATGTGTCCTCGACGATTGCCGCCATAAACCGTGGCGAGATATTTCGTTATGTCTCGAAGCCGTGGGACGACAACGAACTCACGCTGCTCGTACGCGACGCCCTGGAAGGAATGAGGTTACGCAACGAAAACGTACGTTTGCTGGCTTTGACACAAGCACAGAACGAGGAGCTGAAGGATCTCAATAGCAGTCTCGAGGACAAGGTCAGGCAACGCACATCAGAAATCGAGCAGGTCAATAGTTTTCTCAACCTGGCCAACGATAAGCTCAAACAGAATTTTCTCGTTTCAATCAAAATGTTTTCCGGTCTCATGGAATTGCGCGGCGGCGCCATGGCGGGACACTCGCGTCGTGTCGCCGATCTGGCCCGGAAGTTGTCCAGCCGCCTGAAGATTGAGGCCAAAGAACAACAGGACATATTTTTTGCGGCCCTGTTGCACGATGTCGGCAAGATCGGATTTCCCGACAGCCTGCTCATACGACCCGTGTCCAAGATGAACAGTGAAGAACTTGGGCAATACCGTAAACATGTCATTGCCGGGGAATCGGCGTTGATGCCGCTGGATGAGTTGAAGGACGTCTCGCGAATCATCCGCTCGCACCATGAACATTTTGACGGCAAGGGTTTCCCGGATGGGCTTGAAGGATCGGATATCGTGCGCGGCGCACGAATACTGAGCGTCATTAACGACTACGACGGCTTGCAGATCGGAACGCTTTCCGAAAGACGAATGAGCGCCGATGAAGCAAAAGCGCTGATCTCCCAATCGGGCGGCAAACGATACGACCCGGAAATTGTCGATGCCTTCATCGAAATGTTGGGTGGTTTGGCGCTTGAAGCCGACCGTGGAAAAGCCGTTTCTCACGCCGATCTTAAAGTCGGCATGGTATTGGCACGTGATCTGCTGAGCCGGGATGGCATCCTTTTGCTGTCAGCGGACTTTACGCTCAATGTTCCGCTCATCAAGCAGATACAGGAGTATGCACGTCGCGAAAATCACGCCATTACGATTTATATCCGTACGGACAAAAACTAGAGGTAAGACGCGATGAGCCGAATCCTGATTGTCGACGATGAAGAATCCATCCTCAAATCCCTGCGCCGCCTGTTATCCCTGACGCCATGTACGGTCGGCGACGAAACCTACAAACTGGTGGTAGATATTTGCAGCTCACCGGTTGAGGCTTTGGAAAAGGCCCGCCATACGGCTTACGACCTCGTGCTTTCCGACTTTCGCATGCCCGTCATGGATGGAGTGCAGTTCCTGAAAGCGCTGCGCGAGATCCAACCCGATACCGCGCGCTTGATCCTCTCCGGCTACGCCGATCTGAACGGACTGATCGGCGCCATCAATGAAGCGGGAATCAGCCGCTTCATATCAAAGCCGTGGAACGACTATGAACTGGTCTCTACGCTTGGGCAGGTGCTGGCGCTACGCGAATTGACGCTGGAAAACCAGCGTCTGGCGGATCAGGCCAGATTGGCGATGGGCACCATTTCAGCCGAGGAAATCGAACGCAAGCGTCTTGAAGCATCCGAGCCCGGCATCACCCAGGTCAACTGGGGACCGGACGGTTCGGTGCTACTGGATGAATCAGTCCTTGAGCACGATAACTCAAGCGACAAGTGGATGCGCTGAATAGCAAGCCACAATTGGAGTAAGCCTTTGCTTATCGTATACCCTCTTAATTTCGTACATACCTGGACCGGTGCTTGGGTAGGCATGGCGAAGGGCATGGCTCGTTTCGATAGCGCCGAGGCGACCCAGGCATGACCCGCGACGCCAGGGAGTCGAATTTCTATGACGCGCTCGGCTGTTTGGTGATGCGTCTTGACCGCAAACAAACCATCCGATTCATCAATCACTCCGGACTGAAACTTTTGGGTTACGAACGGATAGGAGAGCTGTTCGGCAAACCCTTGGCTATGCTGTTTCCGGAGAATGATCCGATGAGCATCGATCTGACGCAGCGAATCGGCGACGAATCCCCATGTGCTGTATCTGCTCCGTTTGAATCTGACTTGCTGCACCGAGAAGGATTTCGCGTTCCGATCGCCTGGATACTCAACAATCAAAACAAGGGCGCAGGCGAAGCGGAGCAAACCCTCTTGGTCGGCTTCGATGCCAGCACGATGCGTGAAAGCCAGGCCGCTGCCACCATGTTTCAGACGGTGAGCGACAATTTTACCGGCAGCATTCTCATAACCGCCCCGGACAATTCGATCCTCTACGCCAACCCGGCGCTCTTGCAGATGACTGGCTATGCTTTGGAGGAACTGATCGGCAAAACTCCGGCCGTCTTCAAATCCGGGCAGACTTCTGGAGAGGTCTATCGAAACCTCTGGGAAACCATCGAATCGGGCGGCATCTGGAACGGCGAAATGATCAACTGCCGGAAGGATGGAAGTCATTACCTGGAATTCAAGACCATCGCCGCGATACGTGACTCACAGCGCCAGATACAGTTCCACTTGGCGATCGGCGAGGATGGCTCGCAACGCCAACAACTCCAGCAGCACATCGACAGACTTCTGGCCTTTGACCAGATGACCGGCTTGCCCAATCGCACCGCCTTCATGAACCTCCTGGTGGGGACGCTAAACAGTGCGGCAAAACAAGGGCGGGAAACGACCGTCCTGCATATTGACATTGATGATTTCTTTATGGTCAACGACGCCATCGGAGCCAATGAGGCAGACTTGGTTATTGTCGAAATCGCCATAAGCATCAAAGGCGCGTTGCGACAAGCTGACACATTGGCTCGCCTGGGCAACGACAAGTTCGCCATACTTCTTGGCCCGCACGATTCCGGATTCGACGATGTAATTTTCGATGTGTCTGAACGCGTATTGGCAGCCATACGATGTCCTGTTCTATTCACGGACAACCCAATCAACGTCACCGCTTCGATTGGTATCGCCGGTTACCCGGTTGATGGAGAAAGTGCCAGTGAGCTGCTGAGCCACGCCATGAACGCAACCGAGCGTGCCAAATCGGGCGGCGGCAACAGCTTTTGCCGCTTTGATGCGCAGACGGCAAGCAGCGCCAGCGGGCGCCGCGAACTGATCAACGACCTACGTCTGGCAATCGAACGCAATGAGATGTTTCTCCATTTTCAACCGCAGGTCAGCCTTTTTTCAGGCGCGATCATCGGCCTGGAAACCCTGATTCGTTGGCGACATCCCCAGCGCGGCATGGTATCGCCCGGTGAATTCATTCCCCTGGCTGAACAAAGCAATCTCATCATCGACATCGGCGAGTGGGTGTTAAGCGAAACGCTCAGGCAGATGCGTGCCTGGCTGGATGCCGGATTGCCTTTGGTCAAGGTCGCCATCAATCTGGCTGCCCGTCATCTTCTCGCCCCCGAGCTGCATACCCGGATCGGCAACGCCTTGTCCTTGCAGCGCATCGATCCCCATATGCTCGAAATCGAGATTACCGAAGGCGCCATGATGCAGGATGTTGCGGGTGCCATTCGCATCACAACGCTCTTGAAGAAAGTTGGTGTTCGTCTCTCCCTGGACGATTTTGGTACGGGCTATTCATCGCTGGCTTATCTTTCGCGTTTCCCCATCGACGTGGTCAAGATCGACCAGTCCTTCATCAGTGACATCACCACCAATCCGGTCAACGCGGCCATTGCCCAGGCAACCATCGCCATGTCGCACAAACTGGGCAAGGTGGTACTGGCCGAGGGTGTGGAAACCGAAGAGCAGATGCAGTATTTGCGTCGGAATGATTGCGACGAAATGCAGGGTTATTATTTTTCCCGGCCCCTTCCGGCGGAAGACATAACGCCCATGCTGCAGGAAGGTTTGACGATGAACCTTGCCGCAAAGCGGGATTCGGAACCGCGCAGCACGGTGTTATTTGTCGACGACGAAGCCAACATCCTCGCCTCGCTCAAGCGCACGCTCCGCCGTGAAGGATATGAAATCCTGACGGCAGGCAGCGCTGCCGAAGGGCTGTCGCTATTGGCCACCCATGACATTCAGGTGATTGTTTCCGATCAGCGCATGCCGGAAATGAACGGAACCGAATTTCTTTCGCGTGTTAAGAGCCTCTATCCGGAGACGGTGCGCATGGTCCTTTCCGGCTATTCGGAGATTACGGCCGTTACCGATGCCATAAACAAGGGCGCGGTCTATCGTTTCATGCTGAAGCCTTGGGACACGGAAATGCTGAAGAAGGAAGTCATCGGCGCCTTGCGTCATTGGCGTGAGCTTTATGCTTCAAGGAGAAAGGACGACCGGATCAATTCCTGATCGAAACGTCGTCCTTCAGGGTCGAGGTCAGACATCCACCGCCAGCAATGCCACGGGAAAATAATTCAGCAGCTCTCCCACAGCCAGATGATCGGCTGCTGCGTGGGTTTCGCCGCTCAGCACATTGAACCACGGCAGAGAAGCGAGTTCGGGCGAAAATTCCAGCCGCGTATCGCCCCACGCCCTGAGTCCTAACGGCAAGGTATTGATATCACCCGACAAGCGAAGCGGAAGACGAGGTACCAGGGCAACCAGTACGCGCACGCCAACGCGCCGGGCAAAAGCACAAACGTGAGCGGCGCTCTGACCGCTGACCGTAAGCGGCAGATACTCGCCATCGCGAAACACCTCGGGCCAGCGTTGGCGCAGCATCAGGGTTTGCCACAACGTGTAGAGCTTGATGCGGCCATCGGCCATTTCGTCCACCAAGGGTTGCAAGTTCTGCCGCCACTGCGGCTTTGGTACGGCAACGCGATTCTTCACATCGGCCAGCAATTGGCGACGCTGGGTGAAATCCACCGGGCGCCGGTTGTCCGGGTCAACCAGGTTGAACTGCCACAACTCGCAACCCTGATAAATGTCCGGCACTCCCGGCGAGGTCAGCTTGATCAAGGTCTGGGCCAGGCTGTTCAGCAAGCCGTAACGGGCAATCGGCTGAACCATGGTCACGAAATCCGCCATGAACATGTTCTTCTCGCCAGGCGTGAGCAACGCCTGTACAAAGTCGCTCATGGCCGCCTCGTAGTCGACGTTCACATTGGCCCAACTGCTGTGCTCCTTGGCTTCGCGCAAGGCCTTTATCATGTAAGCCTGAATACGCTCACGGAATTCGGTGAGTGCCCCCCCGCTCGGGGACGTCAGCGGCCAAGCGCCGATAAGCGTCTGATAAAGCAGGTATTCATCGTTGCGAGACGGTGCACTTGAACCATCGACCATGCGCTTGCGTCCGCGATTCAAACGACTCCAGCGCTTTAACATCAACTTCCACGCTGCCGGCATTTCGGATAAGACATTGATTCGCGCACGCACGTCTTCGGAGCGTTTGCTGTCGTGGGTTGAGGTAGCCAGCATGGTGTGCGGCCAACTGGCGGCGCGGATGCGCGTCGCGGCGTGGAAGGCGGCGACGGAAACCCCAAACCGCCGCGGTTCGCCGCCCACGTCGTTGAGCGAAGTCAAACGGTGGTAACGGTAAAAGGCCGTATCCTCCACTCCCTTGGCCATGACCGGCGAGGAGAACTGCTGGAATTTCATGGCAAAGGCTTCGACCGGTTCCCGGAAAGCGGCGCTGCGACCATACGCGATTTCGGTGGTGAGTACAGCGTGGAAGAACTCGTAGATACCGGTATCCGCCGCCGGGCTGCGTTTCTTCGCCACTGCCAAGGCCCAGCCGATGTGCCGGCGATCATCGGCGGAAAGCTCTCCGCCCGCCACATAGCTGCGGTATACGGGGAAACAGGCCACCACCTCGATCAAGGCATTGCGCAGACCGTTGAGGGTAAAGTCGCAGGTGTCGCGGCTGGCGGCGGCAATCCGTGAAAGACGGGTAGCCAGTACGTTGAGCTCGCCGGCCAGGGCCGTGTTCATGATGAGCTTTTTGGCTTCGTAGGCGAGCGTCTCAAAGTCGTCGCTGGTTTCCGTAAAGCTCTCGTAGATGCGCGTCATGCGCCGTTCGGCTGCGCCATCCACGAACAGAGCATTGGCCAGATTGGAAAAGCGATAGCCGGTGGCACCATGTATCGGCCAGTCGTCAGGCAAACGCTCATGGTCGGCGAGAATCTTCTCGATTACCAGATACATCGGCAGCGATGCGCCAGGCTCAAGGGGGCCACCACCAACGGCTTGTTGCAGGCGACGAAAATACCCTGCCGGATCGTAGAGGCCATCCGGATGGTCCAGGCGCAAGCCGTCTACCTTCCCCTGGGCCACAAGATCGAGCACCAAACGGTGCGTGGCGTCAAATACGGCGGGCTCCTCCAAGCGCAAACCAGCCAGGTCATTGACGTCAAAAAAGCGGCGATAATTGATCTCGTCGGAGGCGACGCGCCAGTACGCCAAACGGTACCCTTGGAGCTGGATCAACGCGTGCAACCGGTCAAAACTAACTGTGTCTCCGGCTCGGCCGTTAAATTCGGCCAAATTGTCGGCGATATGCCGGATGATGTCCGGACAACTCTCGCATAGCGCGGCCAGGTGGCGTTTGTGTACCTCCTTGTCGCGCTGGCGCTCGGCAATGGCGGTCGGCAAGGTTTCACCACGCGCCGGCAAGCGGGCAAAGGCGGTGAGCAGCGTTTGCAGTTCCACGTAGTGCACATGGTTCTCACCCAGAATGTCGGCAAGACGTTCGCTCTGGTACCCGACAATATAGGGGTAGGTTGCCGGATCCGCCGGAAGCCGGTGCTGATGATAAAAAATGCTGAACTCGCCGCGCACCGCGTCAAAATCAAGACGTAATTCGCCACGTTCAAGTATGGTGCCGTAGTGGTCCCCCAGCAGGGGCAGCAGCACTTTGCCTCGAAGTTGGGGGTTGAGTGGCTCCCAATCGACATCGAAGAAGGCGCCCCACTCCGAAGCCTGGCCATTCTCCAGCACATCCAGCCACCAGGCATTGTCGGCGCCCATGATGCCCATATGGTTGGGAACGACGTCGAGGATTTGACCCAGGTCGTGCGCCTTGAGAGCCGTGACAAAATCCTCGTAGCTCTGCGTGGTCCCAATTTCCGGGTTGAGGACGCTGTGATCGACAATATCGTAACCATGGGTGCTGCCGGGACGTGCTTTCAGGTAGGGCGAGGCATAGCAATGGCTGATCCCGAGTTCGGCCAGGTAGGGCACCAGCTCGGTGGCCTGGGCGAAGGTGAAGTCCCGGTTGAATTGAAAGCGATAGGTGGCGCGAGGTATCACTGCGGTGCGGCGGGGCAGTGCCACTTCGCCATGCCGCAATGGCGTGTTGCCGCGCTCGCGTCGTAGTGCCTCACCGAGGGCGTTGAAGCGCTCATCGCCACTCCAGTCTTCGAGATTCACGAGCAGACGACGACGCCAGTTGGGATGCTGATCGTCCTGGCTGCCCGGCAAATTGGCCTGCTCGATCTGGCCAAAAATATCTTCCGGCTGTACCACGAGCACCTGTGCGGGTGAGCGCGCAAGGTAGGCGTGGATGGCAACCATAATCGAGGGCGTCATGACGGGCATCGACACCGGATGGACACTCGCGTCCTCGGGCAATAGTCCGGCATTTTCCAGGGCCATCAAGAAGCGCGCGCGATCCTGGGAACGTTCGAGTAGTTGTCGTCCACGCAATTCTTCTGTCGGGAAAAGCTTCAGCGCGCTGCGCAGGTCAAGATCATGGCCCTGCCACAAACCGCTCAGCGTCGGCAGATCGTGAGTACTGACGGCAACCAACGCCTCGCGCGGGTACTCGGAAGGTGGCTTGAAGTTACCCTCATCGGTCCGCTCGAACAGGAAAGGACGGTACGAAAGGATGCCGGCAGCATTGAGTCGGGCTTGAAAACCGTCGGGTACCGTACCCAGGTCTTCACCGATTACCAGGCAGTGATTGCGCTGGCTTTCGAGGGCGACGATACCGAGCAAGTCCTCCAGCGGGCAGGCCACATAGCTTCCTTCGGTCGCCGGCAAGCCAGCAGGTACCCAGAAAACGCGCGCCAGACCGATCACATGATCGATGCGCAAGGCCTTGCAATGCTGCATGTTGGCTCGCAAGACGGCGATAAAAGGAGCGTAGGCTGCATCACGGAGGCGGTGCGGGACAAACGGCGGCAAGCCCCAGTCCTGCCCATAGAGATTGAAATCGTCGGGCGGTGCACCCGCATAAGCGCCCCTGGCAAACACCGTCTGGTTTATCCAGAACTCGGACCCTCCGGGATCTACCCCCAGAGCCAGGTCCTGATACAACCCTACACCCAGTCCGCGCTGTGAAGCGTGCTGACCGACGGCAGCCAATTGCTCGTCAGCCAGCCATTGCAGCCAGATAAAGAACGTCACGGCTTCCCGGTATTCTTCGGCAAAGAGAGCGACTGCCGGCGATTCGGGGTGATGATAGCCCTCCGGCCAGGCTGGCCAGCCCCATACCTTGGGGTTCTCGTGGTGAAAATGATCCTGTAGCGCCTCAAACCGGGCATGCTGTTCCAGGCTTACACCGCCCTGTTCTCGATAGCGGTTGAAGGCCTGAGCCCGGTCATCGTCCTGGCTCAGATGCTTGTCAAAGAAGTGGCGGTAGAGCAGGGCGAGCACCTCGCGTTTGGCCGCGCTGGCTTCTTCGTAAGCCACTTCGCTGCCGCTGCGCAGCCGCCTCAAACGCGCCTGAAAGGTCTCGCTGCCAACGAGCTGACGCGCAGCATCACACTCGGCAAATTCCGGCACCGCCGCCACGTCCAGATAGAGGATGTTCAAATAGCAACGATTTGACGGGCTGTAGGGACTGATGCGCCCGGGGTTTTCAGGGAACAGGGCATGCAAGGGGTTAACCCCGAGCACGCCGCCGCCGGCTTCCGCTGTCATGTCTACCAGCGAGTGCAGGTCGCTGAAATCACCGATGCCCCAATTACGACGCGAACGCAAACCGTACAATTGCACGGTCAAACCCCAGACGCCGTTGGTTCCCGATACGGCCTCAGGCTGATAGCAAATGTCCGGAGCAACGATCAGCGTCATCACGGCGAGGGGGGTGGAAGACCCGGGTTCCGGATCTGATTTCCCGATCTCCAGACGGTGGTATCCGGGTTCTGCCGACGCCGGCAGAACCAGTTCGACGCGCACGAAGGGGACATCGTCCAAAAGTCTTTCACCCAGCCGGTTCAGCTGGCAAGGCACGAATTCTCCGCTGCTTCTGTTCCCCGCTTCAGCGGTCAGTGTCCACCACAAGCGAAGATTTTCTTCCGACTTTGGTAGTGAGAGCGGCATGACGGACTGTGTATCACACTGAGAAACCAGAACCGGCGGCAGCATCCTACGCCATTCGCCGTCTTCAAGCTCATCTAACAGGGTCGCCGGATCGGGTTCGGCAGGAAAGTGCATTGCCGTCAGCAGTGCGCGCCGCGTTTGATCCGGAGTGGGATGGAAATTGCCCCAGATATCGTGATAGCCCGCGGCGATGCCACAACGATCGGCGAGTTGAGTCAAAGCGTCCTGATTGCCAGGCGTCGGGAGAGTCATGTACAGGTTTCCTATTGCAGATGCCAGATCGTCGACCACGCGGGCAGTTGTCTGGCATCAAGCTTGGTATCGTCAAAATTACGTGTGGCAAAGAGCCGGGTACCAGGCGCAGCGGGTACGTCGATCGCGGTTTCGCCAAGATTGGCGTGTAGCGACAGCAGGCTGCCGTCGCCGAGGCACCAATGGATGGCCAGTGCCCGCTCGGACAGGAGCGCGACCTGCGGATCGCCGTTGCCCATCCCGACCAGCCGCGGGGCTATCCATTGGCGACGCAAGGCGAGCAGTTGTCGGTGCAATTCAAGGGTAGCGCGTTGCGGCATGCGCTCTATGGCGCTCCAGTCCAACACGCAGTTCTTGAACGTTGCCGCTGCATTGGGATCCGGGATGCTTTCACGCACGGCCGGGTCGGCAAAGCGGGCAAAGCGCGAAAATTCACGCCGACGGCCTTCGGTTACGGCGTGGGCGAGTTCGGGGCCGAAATCGCAGAAAAACAGGAAAGGCTGGGTGGTCGCAAATTCCTCACCCATGAACAGCATGGGCGGTTGCGGCGACAAGAGCAGCACCGAAGTGAGTGCTTCCATTGCCGTTGATGAGGCCAGATGGCTCAGGCGTTCGCCAAACGCCCGGTTTCCGACCTGGTCGTGATTCTGCAGGAAATTGATGAAGGCCGCCGGCGGAAGATGAGCGCTCGGCTCACCGCGCAATTCGCCGTTGGCGAAAACAGACGCTTCCCCCTGATAGGCGAACCCTTCACTCAGGCAGCGACCGAGCAACCCCGCCGGCTGGTCAGCGTAGTCAGTGTAGTAACCGTCGGTTTCGCCAGTGGCCAGAACATGGAATACGTGATGGATGTCATCGTTCCACTGGGCCGTCGCCTGAAGAGGTCCGCCGGTGGTGTCATTTTCGAAGTGGCGGCCCAGGTAGCGGGCCTGGTTGCGCTCGTTCTCCAGCACCATGTGCACGTGGCGCTGGAGACCTGGGCCTGACCGGATGGCTGCGGCGATTTCTTCGATGATGTCGGGCGAACTGTCGTCGCAAATGGCGTGGATGGCATCCAGACGCAATCCGTCCAGGTGGAACTCCTCCAGCCAGTAAAGGACGTTGTGCACGAAGAAATCGCGCACCGTCCGACTGTTCTCGCTGTCGAAGTTGATCGCCGCACCCCACGGCGTGGCGTGGCGCGGATTGAAGAAGTCCTTGGCGTAGGCGTGCAGGTAATTGCCTTCCGGCCCGAAATGATTGTAGACCACGTCAAGCAACACCATCAGGCCGCGCTCGTGCGCCGCATTGATCAGGCGTTTGAAGTCGTCCGGCCGGCCATAGGCGGCATCCGGCGCAAACAAAAGTACGCCGTCGTAACCCCAGTTGAAACGCCCGGGGAAATCGGCAACGGGCATGATCTCGAGAGCAGTAACACCCAGCTCGACAAGATAGCCGAGACGCTCAATCACGCCATTGAAATCGCCCGCCGACGTAAAGCAACCGATGTGCAGTTCGTAAATGACCGCCTCTTCCCACTGGCGACCGAGCCAAGTGTCATCCGACCAGTCGAAAGCGGCCGGATCGATCACCTCAGATGCACCATGGACGTCGTCAGGATTGGAACGGGATACGGGGTCGGGAACCAGCAGTCCGTCGGGCAGGCGGAAACGATACCGGCTGCCAGCGTGTGCTGTCGGATGACTGAGCTCGAACCAGCCCTGGCCTTTCGCCGGCATAGGATGTTCGTTATCCCCGTCAAGTTGCAAGCTCACCGTCTCGACGCCGGGAGCCCAAAGGCGGAAGCGAACGCCGCCGCTGCTGAGTGGCTCGGCGCCGAAGGGCATGGCGTGCTTACGCTTCATTAGGTATCTCCTGCTTCAGCAGAGCCAGCGAACGACCCGCGAGTGAATAAACGTCGCCGCCGCTAAACGTACCGTCTGCCTTCAGGCCTGCCGCGAAATTTGTGTCGAGGATACTCGACCATTGACAGTCTTTGCAGATGACGGGTAGCTTGAACGGAATCGCTTGGTGGTGACTATTGAAGAGCAGCAGAAAGTTATCGTCCTTGATCGGGCGACCGCGCCCATCACGCTCTGCAATGGCCTCACCGAAGAAATAGGCTCCGAGACAGCGGGCAAAATCTTGCGCCCATTCGTCATTGCTCATTTCGTTGCCGTCAGGCTTGATCCAGTGGATGTCCTTGTTATTCGAGCCGCCGATGGCCTTGCCCTGGAAAAAGTTCTTCCGATGGAAAACGGGATGGTCTCGCCTCAGGGCGATGACGCGCGTAACGAAGGCCAGAAACTCGCGGTCGGCGTCAGACAGATTCCAGTTGACCCAGCTGATTTCATTGTCCTGGCAGTAGGCATTGTTGCTCCCCTTCTGGCTGCGGCCCATTTCATCGCCGGCCAGCAACATGGGAACACCCTGCGAAAAAAAGAGCGTCGCCAGCAGATTGCGTTTCTGGCGGGCACGCAGGGCATTGATTTCGGCATCCGTGCTGTCCCCCTCGGCACCGCAGTTCCAGGAGTTGTTGTTGTTGGTACCGTCTCGGTTGCCCTCGCCGTTGGCATCATTGTGCTTGTCGTTGTAGCTCACCACGTCATGCAGGGTAAAGCCGTCGTGTGCGGTAATGAAATTGACGCTGGCGTAAGGCTTGCGGCCGCTGTGGTCGTACAAATCGCTGGAACCGGTCAATCGTCGCGCAAAATCTCCGATCAGCCCACCATCCCCCTTCCAGTAGGCGCGCATGGTGTCACGGTAACGATCATTCCATTCGCCCCAGCCGGCGGGAAAATTACCTACTTGGTAGCCGCCTTCGCCCAAATCCCAGGGTTCGGCGATCAGCTTGACCTGCGACAGCACTGGATCCTGGACCAAAATGTCGAAGAAGGAACCGAGGCGATTGACTGCGTGGAGTCCGCGCGCCAAAGCCGAGGCCAGATCGAAGCGGAAGCCATCGACATGCATCTCCAGCACCCAGTAACGCAAGGAATCCATGATCAACTGCAGCATGCGCGGATGTTGCAGGTTCAGGGTATTGCCACAGCCCGTATAGTCCATGTAGTAACGCGGATTGTCGCTAACCAGCCGATAGTAGGCTGCATTATCGACGCCCCTGAAAGAGAGCGTCGGCCCGAGGTGGTTGCCCTCGGCAGTGTGATTGTAGACCACATCGAGAATGACCTCGATACCGTTCGAGTGCATGGTCTTGACCATGGTCTTGAACTCGCTGACCACGCCACTTGAGCTGTACCGGTGATCTGCGGCAAAGAAACCGATGGAGTTATAGCCCCAGTAATTGGACAGACCTTGATCAAGCAGATGCCGGTCGTCGAGGAAAGCGTGTACCGGCATCAATTCGACCGAAGTGACCCCCAGGCGCTTAAGGTGATCGATTGCCGGCGCTGTCGCCAAGCCCGCATAGGTACCGCGCAATGGGGCCGGGACTTCAGGATGGTTCTTGGTAAAGCCGCGCACATGCAATTCATAAACCACCATGTCGGACCAGGCGATATGCGGCGACTTGTCCTCACCCCAAGTAAATGCCGGATCGATGACGCGGCACTTGGGCATACCGGCAGCATTGTCGCGGCGATCGAATGACAAATCCTGTAAACGATGCCCTATCTTGTAACCGAAATGGGCATCGCTCCAGCGCAGATTGCCGACAATGTCCTTGGCGTAGGGCTCGATCAATAACTTGTTGGGGTTGAAACGGTGGCCGCGCGCCGGATCGTAAGGCCCATGCACACGATACCCGTAGAGCAGGCCAGGGCGGGCTTCGGGCAAATAACAATGCCAGATCAGGTCGGTCCGCTCGCGCAGTTCGATGCGCTGAATTTCCTTTTTTCCACCGGGATCGAACAGGCAGAGCTCGACCTTGGTCGCGTTCTCGGAAAAAATGGCGAAGTTGACGCCTTCGCCATCCCAGGTGGCACCGCGCGGGAACGGTGCTCCGGGCCAAATTGCAGTTACTGGCAGGTACATGGTATTCCTTCTATGCGCTTTCTATTGCTGGTAGCACGACGGATCGGGCACTTCCGACCCCTTGGGCAATACCACCACGCCACCCTCGCTAACGTGGTAACGCGCTTTGTCGGCCACCGGGTCAAAGCCGATGCTGGTGTTGGGCGCTATATTGTTATAGCGATCGACAATGACACGCCGCAGGCGACTGCCACGGCGGATCACCGAGTGATCCATGATGATGCAATCGTCGATTTCCACGTCCTTTTCGACGATCACCTCGCGACGCAGAATCGAGTTGCGGACGCTGGCACCTCTGATCAGCGAGCCCGGGCCGAGGGCCGTGTTCTCGATATGGCCAGAGAGGATGCGCGCGGACGGCCCTTGGTAGTTGCTGGAATTGACCACCCACTGGGGGTTGAAAAGCTTGAAACGGGGCTGCTCACCCATGGCATCACGGTGCGCATCGTAATAGGCGTCGATGGTACCCACGTCACGCCAGTAAGCCTGCTCTTCATAATCGGCGACGCCGGGAACACGGTTATTGGCGAAATTGTAGGCATAAACGTTATGGGTCTTGATCAGGCGTGGCAGGATATTGTGTCCAAAATCGTGCTCGCCACGTTCTTTTGCTTCGCGCAATGCAGTCAGCAGCACTTCCGTATCGAACAGGTAGTTACCCATCGAGCCATAGGCGCGGCTCGGGTCGCTGACCATCGGTGGCGGGGTTTTCGGCTTTTCCAGGAAGCCCTTGATACGGCCCGCGCCATCGGCATCAATGATTCCGAAAGCCGAAGCTTCGGCCAGCGGAATTGGGATAGCCGCCACTGACACATGGGCAGAACTCTGGTGATGAAAATCAATCATCTGCCGAACGTCCATGCGGTAGATATGATCCGCACCAAAGACGGCGACCATGTCCGGGGCGTGACGTTCGATCAGGTTGATGTTCTGAAACACGGCGTCCGAAGTGCCCTGAAACCACTCCGGCCCCTCGCGCATCTGCGGTGGAACGACAGTGACGAACTGCCCTGGGAAGGGCTGGGTCTGTCCCCAGGACTTGTTGACGTGTTCGATCAGCGACTGGGACTTGTACTGCACCAGCAGGTAGATTCCGTGAATTTCAGAATTCACCAGGCTGCTGAGAACAAAATCGGCGATTCGATATCGACTTCCGAATGGTACAGCGGGCTTGGATCGCTCCGCCGTCAGTGGGTGCAATCTTGTTCCCTGACCACCGGCCATGACCATAGCTAGAACCTTCATGAGTTTTCTCCTTGATGTAAATTCATACTGTTTCGACTGGCAAATCCAGCGATCTGATCAAACTGAAAAGCGGAATCGGCAGCCAGTCGGGGCGGTTATTCATTTCGTAACGCATCTCGTAAAGCGCTTTTTCAATGACGAAGAATTCGATCAGTCGTTCGGCTGCGCCTGGTTCCTCCGGCCAGGCCAGACAACCCTTAATGGCCTTGCGGTAGCCTACCAGGAAAGCGTCGGTAACCTGCGACTCCCAAGTCTTGACCAGCGGACCGATGCGCGAGCGGTCCGCCGGACGCTCGGCGGTGATACGATTGGTCGCGACCGCGGCGGCATAACTGAAGGAACGCAACATACCGGCCACATCACGCAACGGAGAGTGTTTCTGTCGCCTTTCCTCCATCGGACGCCCCGGTTCGCCCTCGAAATCGATAATGACGAAATCGTTATCGACGCGAAGTACCTGTCCGAGGTGATAATCACCGTGATAACGCATTTTAGCGGCAGATATACCCGCCAGCGCCTTTTTGGAAATTCGGTCAAGGAGTGTCGGTCGCAGTGCGGACAGGTGGTCGCCGGCGGCGCGTAGATTTTCGGGCAAGCTGCTGCGCCGACTTTCCAGTTCATTCAAGGTCGCGGCGGCATCGGCCTGTACAGCGCCCGACCAACGGGCAATGTCCTCCGACGTAATCGGTTCCGGTTCGAATGCCGCATCGCCGGTCGATACACCAAAGGCCTGGTGCAATTCGCCGGTACGGCAGCCGAGCAGTTCCATCAACGAGAGGAAATAGGCGTGGGGATTGGGTTTTGTTTCCTCGGACGCCAGTTCGGGTTCGGAAAGGAAACGCTCAAGGTAATCCACCGCGTAACTCCAGTTGTCTCCCTGATTCTCGGTGAAGCCCTGCAGCAACGCCAAAGTCATTGTCTGGCCATCGGCGCGGCGGAACTCGACCGATCCGGCGACCGGCGCGACCTGCGGGTAAGGCGAGTGCTCGGTCAGGTAGCGGCCCACTTCGACCTCGGGGTTGGTGCCAAGCTGAAGACGACGATAACCCTTCAGGAACAGCTGATTGCCGAAGTAGACTGCGGTATTGCTCTGTTCCAGCGCCGGATGACGCACCGGTGAAGCCAGGCCGTCAGCCAGCCGGGCGAATGCCGGTGTGGCTCTGAATTCGAGACGTCCCTTGCCAAAGGGAAGCGAGATATTTTCGCCGATGCCCTCAGCCAGCGCGCGGCAGAAGCCATCCGCACCGAAGGCTCCGTATAGTATTCCGGTACGGTCTTTCTGACGCACTTTGGCCAAGGTCCAGGGGGCCAGTACCGCGCGCTGCTCCTCGCTGGTTTCTTCGTCCCAACTGATGGCCAAGGGCAGAAAATAGAGCTGCGGCGGTGTTTCATTGCAGTGTACTTCGACGATGGTCAGCAACCAACTGCCGGAAGAGGTTTCCCAGGCGTCCTGTTCGATGATCTTGATGTGCTCGATCTTGTGGCCCTTGGCGGCGAACCAGCGCTTGCTCACCAGATAGGGCGCCATAACCTTGTTCTGGAACTGCTCGCGCGTGGTGGCCGCGATCGCACGACGCACGGTAGTGGCGCTGGCTTTGCCACCTGAAAGGGTCAACCAGCCCTGGCTGAGAACCAGCACCGGGAGTTCCGGCCGGGTCAGGCGTTCTTCATGCCAGTAGGGGACTTCGACATTGGACGTCAGACTGAAGCAGTAGGTGCCGTGCCCCTGCAGCGTGAGCAGATAAGGCAGATCGCCAATCGGCGGGAAGGAAGACCGCCCAAGCAGCTCGACCGGCACCCGTGTCTTGTAGGCCGCGAGGTCGAGCTCTACTGGCTGCGCGTTGCGCGAGAGATTGACCACGCACAGCAGCGTCTGGTCCTCCCATTCACGGACATAGGCGAGGATTTTCCGGTTTCCGGGCTCAAGAAACCTGATGCTGCCGCGTCCAAAAGCCTTGTAGTTCTTGCGTACAGCGACGAGGCGTTTGAACCAGTGCAACAGCGACGACGGATTGCGCATCTGGGCTTCGACATTGATGGCCTCGTAGCCATAGATCGGATCCATGTTGGGCGGCAGGAACAGACGTTGGGGGTCGGCTTTGGAAAACCCGGCGTTTCGATCCGGACTCCACTGCATCGGGGTTCGCACGCCATTGCGATCACCCAGATAGATGTTATCGCCCATGCCGATTTCGTCGCCATAATAAAGGACCGGGGAGCCGGGCAAGGTCAGGATCAGGAAGTTAACCAGCTCGATCTTGTCACGGTTGTTCTCCATCAATGGCGCCAGACGACGGCGGATTCCGACATTGACACGCATACGTGGGTCGGCAGCGTACATCTGATACATATAGTCGCGCTCGCGCTGAGTAACCATTTCCAGCGTCAGCTCGTCATGATTGCGGAGAAATATTGCCCACTGGCAGTTCGCTGGGATCTCGGGTGTCTGGTTCATGATCTCGATGATCGAGTGGCGTTCCTCCTGGGCAACTGCCATGAAGATTCGCGGCATGACCGGAAAGTTATAGGCCATGTGGCATTCGTCGCCATCACCGAAGTACTCGCGCACATCCTCGGGCCATTGGTTGGCTTCGGCCAGCAGCATCCGATTCTTGTAGTGGGCATCGATCACCGCGCGCATTTGCTTGATGACCTCGTGGGTCTCGTGGAGGTTTTCGTTGGCAGTGCCTTCGCGCACACAAAGGTAAGGAATGGCATCAAGCCGCAGACCGTCGACTCCCAGATCAAGCCAGAAGCGCATGATACGGATCACGGCCTTTACCACCGCCGGGTTATTGTGGTTCAGATCGGGTTGGTGTGAAAAGAAACGGTGCCAATAGTAAGCCCCGGCCACTTCGTCCCAGGCCCAATTGGATTTTTCCGAATCAGTAAAGATGATTCGAGTCTCGGGAAACTTCTTGTCGGAGTTCGACCACAGGTAAAAATCACGTTTTGAAGAACCCTCCGGCGCACGGCGCGCGGCCTGAAACCAGGGATGTTGATCGGAAGTGTGATTGATGACCAGCTCGGTTATGACCTTCAGGCCCCGCCGATGCGCCTCGCGGATGAAATTGCGCACATCCGTGCGGGTTCCGTATTCGGGATGGACATTGTGATAGTCGGAAATGTCGTAGCCATCGTCGCGAAAAGGAGACGGGTAGAAAGGCAGCAACCATAAGGTATTAACGCCAAGATCCTGCAGATAGTCCAGCTTTTCGGTTAAGCCTTTGAAGTCGCCGATACCGTCGCCGTTGCTGTCGAAAAAAGCCTTGACGTGCAGTTCGTAGATGATGGCGTCCTTATACCAGAGTGGATCCTTATCCCACGCCAGATCGGCAGGTGAATTGGCGTCATGCTTGATGTCGTTGTCGTGCATTGTTCTTCTCCACTCGAAACAGCTTGTCAAATTCGCGATTGCTGCAGTTCTCTAGGTTAGCGATCAGGTTCACTGGGGATTTCTAGACGGTGACGATCCATCCAGCAACAAGCGCAGAGGCGGGCTGGCCCCCGCTTTGTCCTGGCCCGGATAGAGCGTGAGGTGCGGGAAAGGGATTTCGATGCCGGCTTGGTCGAAAGCGTGTTTGAGGCGACGCAGATATTCTCGGCGCACGCCCCATTGCTCTATGGGCGCCACTTTGAAGCGACAGCGCAGCATTACCGCCGAATCAGCCCAGGCTTGAACGCCGACGATCTCAACGTCTTCGAGGATCTTTGGGGCGTAGGCCGGATCGCCGCGAAGCTCGACGCCGGTTTGGCGCATGATCTCCAGCACCTGATCAACATCTTCCCTGTAGGCCACACCGACATCCACAACCGAGTAGGCGAATCCTCGGGTTTTGTTGGTAACGGTCGTGATCGTGCCGTTGGGAACATAGTGAACATTCCCGTCGTAGTCACGCATCCGGACGAAACGCAGGGTAATCTCTTCAACCACCCCGGATTTACCGCCGGCCTCGACAACATCACCTTGCCGTATCTGATTTTCAAGGAGTAGAAAGAAGCCGGTAAAGTAGTCCTTGACCAAGCTTTGGGCTCCAAAACCTACAGCAAGGCCCACCACGCCGGCAGCGCCGAGAATAGGCGCAATGGAAATCCCAAGCTCGCTCAGGATCAGCGTGACGGTAACCAGCCAAATGATCACCGAGGCGATATAGCGGAACACTCGACCCAAGGTGGCCGCGCGTTTTACCTCCTCAGGGTCGGCAAGATTCTTACTGATGAAAAGGCGGAAAGCGCGAATCAGCTTATGGGAGAAGGCCATGGCAAACCATGCCAGGGCAGCGATCAGGACAATCCGCAGACCCGAATTGACCGCAGGCGAAAACTGGTTGCCCAGAGAAAAGAGTTGGTCGAATTGAAGTTTGTTCATTGCGCTTCCAGTCCTTGCCCTTAGCTGGTGAAATGTGTTGTAAAAGAGGGAATTAATAAGGTCGTCACGCGATTCTTTGCTTGACTCTTATGTTTGTGGAAAATAGTATTGCACAAATATGTATTTCTGGCAAATTTAGGAGCCTTGCAGTGGTCATGGAAAGTAAACGTGGTGGTGGGTCACAACCCAAGCCCGAGCTGGTTGCCGCTGAGGAAGCCTTTAGTTTAGTCTTGCAGTTGGTTCGCGCTGTTCAATCGGGCATGCAGAGTATCGACGCCAGCCAGGGGATGAGTGGCTCCCAACTCTTGGCGCTCTGGCAAATATCGGCGCAACCGGGGTTGCGCGTTGCCGAGCTGGCTGAGGCACTGCACATACACCCATCAACCGCCAGTAATCTTCTTGACAAGATCGAAGCTCGCGGCCTGGTACGCCGCGAGCGAAGCAAATCCGACAATCGCGTTGTGCATCTTTTCCTGAATGACTCGGGAGTCAATGTTGTCAAGGGACTTCCTGGCCCCTTGCAGGGCCGGTTACGTTTCGCACTGCGCGAAGTGCCGTTACCGGCGCTGAGTGGTCTTCTATTAGGGTTGACCTCTGTACTGGAAAAGATGGGTAATTGACCCGTTCATATTGCTTATGGATTTTTGATCACACAGCAACTCCATTGGGTGTGGTGCCAGACTATGTCGATAATGCAACTGGAGCGCCTACTCAGATCGCAGGGTTTTGGCAGCCGGTCCGAGTGCCGCTCCCTGATCTGTTCAGAACGGGTTCGTGTAGGTACAGAACGTTGTGTCGATCCTTATGCTGAATTCGAGTCGGACGGTTTTCAGTTCTCGGTCGATGACACGTGCTGGACCTACCGCAAGTTTGTCTATCTCGCGCTTAACAAGCCAGCCAATTACGAGTGCTCGCATCAGCCCAAGCATCATTCAAGTGTCTATTCCCTGTTGCCTGATGTCTTGCGTAATAGAAGAATTCAAGCGGTTGGTCGGCTGGATGCAGACACGACAGGGCTGCTCCTTCTTTCAGACGATGGGCAGTTTATTCATACCTATACGTCGCCTCGGAAGCATATTCCCAAGGTCTACGATGTGACGGTCAAGCATCCGCTTGACGAGCTTCAAGTAGCTGCCTTGCTCGACGGAGTTTGTCTTCATGACTCACTTGCGCCGGTTGCTGCGGTCCGCTGTGAAATCCGCTCGGAGCGACTGCTAAGGATGACCGTTACCGAAGGCAGGTATCATCTTGTCAAAAGGATGGTGGCGGCCGCCGGGAATCGTGTCGACCGCCTTAACCGCCAATCGATTGGCGGGCTCGCTTTGCCCGAAAGCTTACCCATCGGCGAATGGACGTGGCTTGAAACGGCCGATCTGGCGCGCCTGGCACAGCATCCGCAATGACACTGACCGAACTTCGCTACATCGTGATGCTAGCCAGAGAGCGGCACTTCGGACGTGCCGCCGAAAGATGTCATGTCAGCCAGCCGACGCTTTCGGTAGCAGTGAAGAAAGTTGAGCATCGGCTTGGTGTGATTCTTTTTGAGCGCTCCTCTGCAGACGTTCGTCTAACTCCGATCGGCGAACAGATTGCACGGCAGGCAGTAAGGGTTCTCGAGGAAGCGGGCAGACTTACGGAAATCGCAACTCAGGGAAAGAACCCCCTTGTCGGCCCTTTGCGGCTTGGCGTGATCTACACCATTGCCCCCTATCTCTTGCCACGCCTGATACCTGCGCTACACATACGTGCCCCACTGATGCCGATGTTCCTGTACGAGAACTTTACCGTCAGCCTGGCCGAACAGCTGCGGCGAGGAGATCTGGATGTGATTGTTGTTGCCCTGCCGTTTGCTGAACCGGGTATCGTTTCATGCGCGGTGTATGACGAAGCCTTTTGTGTTGTCATGCCCGCCGGGCATCCGTTGACCGCACTCTCCGCAATTCCCCCCGACCAGGTGGCCGCTGAGAATTTGTTGCTGCTTGGCCAAGGCAATTGTTTTCGTGATCAGGTGGTGCAGGCTTGCCCGCAACTCATGGAACCAAGGGGGATTGAGGGAGCGCTTGAAGGCAGCTCTCTGGAAACGGTACATCATATGGTGGCCAGCGGAGCCGGGATCTCCGTTGTGCCGGTCTCAGCCGCCAATTCCTGGCCGCAGAATGAGCCGCTGCTGCAGTTCCGACACTTTACCGACCCTGCCCCCTTCCGCCGGGTCGTTATCGCCTGGAGGGCCACTTTCCCGCGCCCACAGGCCATTGATGCCTTGCGCGCCGCAATCCTCGACTCGCCACCGGCCGGAGTTACCCTGGCAAGCTCCGGTTAGGTCATGTCAATTCTGTCTCGATCGCTGCGGACGTTTCACGTGAAACCAAGACTCCGGGATTCACTGGTCAGTATCGATAAGCTCACCCTATCCGGCCTTCTTGATCGGGCTTTCTTTCTTTGACGCGGATTTTCCGGTTGCGGACTTCTCCGTCAAAATCTTCTTTGCTTTAGGCGGTGATTTCGTCTTGGGTTCCCGCTTTTCAAACTCGAACCCGACTTTACCGTCAATTCCGCGCACCAGAAAAGCTGAAAATTTACGTTTTGTCCTGGCAGAAATGAAGTCCTTGAGAAGATCGGTACGACCGGTGGCCAGCAATTTCTTCATCTGTTCTTCTTCAACTGATTGTTGCAGAATCACCTTGCCGGAGCGGAAATTACAACTCTTCGATGGCCCTACGGATTTCTCGCAAACGTAAGCCATGCCGTGACCAAAAACGCGCGATGCACATTTCGGGCAGGCGCCAAGCGCTTCCTGCTGGGAGAAATCAACTTCTTCGGCATTGCTGTCGTCACCGTTTGCCCCTTGACCGAAATCGAATTCCGGCGAGTTTTCTGTATTGAGCTTGATGATCGCGTTGAACGGACGCCCCATCTTGTTTCGGAAACCCGTTATCGGGCCAATCTTGCGTTCCGTCAGCAAGGTCTCAATCTCCGCGGCCTCAAATTGACGGCTGGCCACGATTTTCCAAAGCGAAAAATCACAGGCTACGCATTGGAATTTCTTGTAGGTTTCCTTGACCTTGCCACCACATTTTGGGCACGGCGTGGCAAGCTCTCCAAAATCCCCGGGGATGGTATCGCTATCGTAGCTCTTGGCGCGATCGACAATATGTTGCGTCATCTTCGCGATTTGCTTCATGAACTCTTCACGCGACATTTCGCCGCGCTCCATTCGGGCAAGTTTCCACTCCCAGTCCCCAGTGAGTTCGGGAGACGTCAGTTCTGGAATACCGAGACCATTGAGCAGCGTCATCAATGAAAAGGCTTTGGCGGTCGGTTGCAGTTCTCGGTTTTCGCGGTGCAGGTATTGCTCACCCAGCAAATTTTCGATGATCTGGGCACGCGTGGCGGGCGTACCGAGACCCCGGCCGGCCATAGCCGCTTTCAATTCCTCGTCGTCGACCATCTTGCCGGCACCTTCCATGGCCGACAGCAAGGTTGCTTCGGAATATCGGGGCGGTGGCCGGGTTTCTGTTGCGTTTAAAACAACCTCTTCCGCGAGCACCTGTTCCTTCGGTTCTACGGCGACAAGATTTCCTTCATCGCCTTCCTGTCCTTCACGACCATAAACCGACAACCAACCAGGATTGATCAGAACCTTGCCCTCCGTCTTGAAGGGTTCACCCTCAACGCGGGTGATCCGTGTCGAAATCATGAATTCCGCAGCCGGATGGAAAACGGCAAGAAAGCGCTTGACGACCATGTCGTAGAGTTTTTGCTCGGGCTCCGAGAGGTGCTTTGGCGCCTGCAATGTCGGAATGATGGCAAAGTGATCGGAAATCTTGGCATTGTTGAAGATGCGCTTGTTCGGGATAACCCACTGACGCGCCAGGATTTGATGGGCAAAGGGCGAGTAACGCGCCAATAATGTCTCGTCGTGACCTTTACCCACGCCTTCACCGGTCAATATGGCGAGTGTGGCTTTTACCGTCGGCAGATAGTCTTCCGGCAGAGCGCGAGCATCGGTTCGCGGATAGGTCAATACCTTATGTTTTTCATAAAGCGCTTGCGCCAGTCCCAATGTGGACTTTGCCGAGAATCCAAAACGGCTATTGGCTTCGCGCTGCAAACTGGTCAGATCGAAGAGTAAAGGTGAAAGCTGGGTGGAGGGTTTAGTCTCTTCACTGACATCACCCGAGCGACCTGCACACTTGGCCTGTAAAGCCTTGGCCCGGGATTCATCCCATAAACGTTCGGCGCGCTGATGTTCGTCTTCTTCGGTCTTTCCCTTCGCAAATTTCTCGTCAAACCACTTCCCCTTATACGTACCTGCAGTACAGGTGAAGCACCCTTCCAGCTCCCAATAGGGCCGTGCCTTGAATTTGCGAATCTTGTCTTCGCGCTCGACCATCAGCGCCAGGGTCGGCGTCTGAACTCTACCCACGGTCGTCAGATGAAAACCGCCGGTCTTCGAATTAAAGGCGGTCATGGCGCGCGTGCCGTTGATTCCGACCAACCAGTCGGATTCCGAACGGCACACCGCGGCATCGGCAAGCCCCTTCATTTCGGCACCGGCGCGCAGCCTTGAAAAACCTTCCTTGATCGCTTGTTGCGTCATTGACTGCAGCCATAGTCGTTGGACCGGCTTTCCCGATTTGGCGTGCTGAACTATGTAATTGAAGATCAGCTCGCCTTCCCGTCCCGCGTCACAGGCGTTTACCAGCCCGTCCACATCCTTGCGTTTGATCAGCCGGGTCAGCAGTTTGAGCCGAGGTTCCGATTTTTCGATCGGCCGCAGGTCGAAATGCGGCGGGATGACCGGAAGATGAGCGAACGACCACTTGCCACGTTTGACTTCATAATCTTCAGGGCAGGTCAACTCGAGCAAATGGCCTACAGCGGATGACAGGACAAAGTCTTCGCTCTCGAAATACTCGTCGTGTTTAGTAAAGCCACCCAGCGCACGTGCGATATCCCCTGCGACGGATGGTTTTTCGGCAATGATTAGCTTCTTGCTCATGGAGTAATGCGCCAGGAAGGGCCTTCAATTAATATGACTATTGTATGGCCGGGCAGCGCCACGATGCTGGGCATGATAAAAGCACAAAGCCGCGCTTGGCAAGTAAGGGATCGTGTAATGGTTATCCCTTACATCTTTCAGTGGGGCTTGTTGATCTTAATTCTTGAAAAGTTGCTGGTAGCGGCCACCAGGCAAGTTGGCCACTTTACCATCGAGTTCCAGATTCAACAGAATGACGGATAGCGAATCGGCTGTCAGACCACTACGCTCCGCCAGTTCATCCAGACCGCAAGGGTCGAAGCCCATTAACGATAGCAGTCCATGCGGCAACCTGTCGGCATCGTCAGCAACTGCTGACGTCACGATCGAGGGCGTGCACATGTTCAACTCCTCAAGAACATCCTGAGCTGATTCGACCAGTTTTGCACCTTGTTTGATCAGCTTGTGACAACCTTTGGATTGGGGTGAATGAATTGATCCGGGAACAGCAAACACCTCGCGCCCTTGCTCTCCGCCGAGTCGGGCTGTGATCAACGAGCCACTTTGAATGGCTGCTTCCACAACCAGCACACCCCGTGCAATGCCCGAAATCAGTCGGTTACGCCGAGGAAAATTGGCCGCACTGACCGGTGTGCCGATGGGAAATTCGGAAACGATCGCCCCACGAGCGGCGATTTCAAGAGCCAATTCCTTGTTGCGCGCCGGGTAGATACGATCGATGCCGGTGCCGATAAATGCCACTGTATGACCCGTAGCGGCCAGTGCCCCACGATGTGCTGCTGCATCGATGCCAAGCGCAAGACCGCTGGCGATGACCAACCCCGCGTCGGCGAAAGCCGAAGCGAAACGTTCGGCGTTCTGGATGCCCTGGACTGTCGGATTCCGGCTGCCAACGATGGCCAGCGTCGTACAATTCAGCAGGTCAAATTGTCCTCGCACATAAAGCAGCGTCGGGGGATCTGGAATTTCAAGCAGCGCCCGTGGGTACTCGGGGTCGGCCAAAGTGATAATGTGCTGATCTGGCTCCTGCGCCCATGCCCTGGCTGAAGCAATCAGGCTTTCATTTTCGGCATCAAGCAGAAGGCTGCAGGCTTTGTCGCCAATGACGCCGCGTAGCGCACTTCGTCCGACGGAAAAAACTGCTTCTGGAAGCCCGAACGCGGCAAGTAGCTTACGCTGCGTTTCGCCGCCAATCCCGGGAATAAGTGTCAGTCGTAACCAGTACGTTAGTGACTCGCCATCCGTCATTTTCAGGGCGTACGGACGAAGTCATTGACCTCGATGGTTCCCTCGGACTGGACAATAAGTGCATATGAAATACGTTCGAAGGTGCGGAATATCAACACCAGTCCCATGCGCTCGGCAGGGATCTGCACATTCACCTTCCGATCCTCTTCATCACGCTGGACAACAGTCCGGTTACGTTCGAGCGCCAGCACATGGCCAATTTCAAGACCATCCTTGGAACCCTTGTTGAGCGAGACGATCGAGCCACGTCCAGCAGCCCCAACGCCACCGTAAACTGAAATGACGCGCCCGTCGATCAGGCTATCCGGCTTATGGGGTATGTAAGCGACCAAGGCCGGGCGGACAGCCGGGATCAGACGGTCGCCACGGCCAATTTCCTGTTTAGCCGTCATCACTTCAAAAGTTGCGGGGCTTCCGGGTCTGATCTGTGTTGCCGTACCCAGAAAGAATGCTTCGTATCCCAGTATCTGCTTGGGATCGTCGGGATCGAGCATCGGCTTGCCGTTGCGATATACCTGCCACTTCGACTGTGCAGGATCGGCGTTGTCGACATAAGCTGTATCGCCATTGCCTAGAAATACCCGATCTTGCTGGGTAGCTACGATACGTGCAGCACTGTCAAGACCATTGACCTCAACAACAAGTGGCGCGGAGAGGAACGGTTCTATCGTATTGGGAGGAATAGGTGGAATTGCCTGACTGATCTGCTCAGAGTAAATCTGGGGCTGCAGCTTGCCATTTTGCATGCGCAACATGGGATTACCGCTTGAATCGTAATCGAGAACAATTACATCGCCTGGATAAATCAGATTAGGGTTCTTGATCTGTTGACGATTCATCCGCCAGATTTCAGGCCATCGCCAAGGTTCTTTGAGAAATCGACCGGAAATATCCCATAACGTGTCGCCTGGAACAACTATATGTCGATCCGGAGCATGATCAGCCAGTTGTAGCGGTGGTTCTGCGGCGCTGCACAGCAGGGCGGAAAAGGCTAGAACGAGCATGGATATAATTCGGATCATCGTGTTATCCTCATACGAGCGGTCGGCAACATCTGTGAATACGTGTTGAACCTGGGTTCCGGAGATTGATCGGGCCCTGTCCACGGCCTACCCTCACAGCACTCCCCCGCCTCATTCTTCGCATACAATGCGCAAATATAGCGCCGTTTTTCAAGATGTTGCATTGGATTCTGCACGTAATTACTTCTTCGATCAAGCTTTTTATGCCACTACTACCTATCCTCCGTTACCCCGATCCACGGTTGAAACAAATCGCCACACGGGTCGAAAATATCGACGATAGCATACGCTGCCTAGCGCGTGACATGGCGGAAACGATGTACGAGGCTCCGGGTATTGGTCTTGCGGCGACCCAGGTGAATGTGCTCAAGCAAGTCATCGTCGTCGACGCCTCCGAAACCGGGGATCGTCTTTTGGTGCTGATCAACCCGGAACTACTGGAAAGCGAAGGTCTTCAGGTTTCAGAAGAAGGTTGTCTTTCTGTTCCCGGTATCTTCGACAAGGTCGAGCGTGCGGAACGCGTTGTCGTAGGTTATCAGGATCCGGATGGTGAAAACAAAACCATTATTGCCAATGGCCTGCTTGCCGTGTGTTTACAGCATGAAATAGACCATTTGCACGGTCGCGTGTTCGTCGAGCATCTTTCACAACTCAAGCAAACGCGCATCAAGGCCAAGTTAGCCAAACAATCGCGTATCACCGCGTGAAACTGATCTTTGCCGGTACACCGGCCTTTTCAGCCACCATCCTGGAGGCCATTATCGCTTCCGGGCATCGGGTTGCGCTTGTGCTGACGCAACCCGATCGACCTACGGGGCGGGGCATGACGCTCCGCGCATCGCCTGTCAAGGCACTCGCACTCGCTTCGGGTATCGAAATTTTCCAGCCGCAAACATTGCGCGATACTGTAGCCCAGGAACGCGTTCGCGCTGTGGGTGCTGACGTCATGATAGTCGCCGCTTATGGACTGATATTGCCGCAAGCGGTGCTCGACTTGCCGCATTTCGGCTGCATCAACGTCCATGCCTCTTTGCTACCACGCTGGCGTGGTGCCGCGCCGATCCAGCGAGCAATCTTGGCGGGCGATGAGCAAACCGGTGTGTGCATCATGCAAATGGAAGCGGGACTGGATACCGGACCCGTATTGCTTTCGGAAACGCTTCCGATTGCACCGCACGACACTGCGGCAACGTTGCACGATAGCTTGTCGGTCGTTGGTGCGCGATTGATCATGAAAGCTCTTGAAGCATTACCTTTGCCGTCCTGTCCTCAACCGGAAACAGGCGCGACCTATGCCAACAAGATCGAGAAAAGCGAAGCATCGCTTGATTGGGGTTTATCCGCCTCACAGCTTGAAAGACAGATCAGGGCCTTCAACCCCTTCCCGGGCGCCACCTTCAGCCTGAATGGCCATGCGCACAAAGCTTGGCAATCCGAAGTGCTGAATGTCTCTGGCAGCCCACCCGGGACGGTGCTTACCGCGGATAAACGGGGCATCACGGTCGCCTGTGGAGAACGCGCCTTGCGTTTGACGGAATTGCAAAGAGCCGGGGGCAAGCGTCTGTCGGCCGCTCAATTTCTCGCTGGAGCCCCAATGCTTCCCGGAATGAGCCTTGACCTGTTGACTTGACTGGTTAAACGTCGATATTGCGTGCCGCCAAAGCATTCGCTTCGATAAAATTGCGTCTCGGCTCGACAAGCTCGCCCATAAGCGTCGTAAAGATTTCATCGGCGCCAATCACGTCCTCAATCTGGACTTTAAGCAGACGTCGAACTTTGGGATCCATTGTTGTTTCCCAGAGTTGTTCAGGATTCATCTCGCCCAAGCCCTTGTAACGCTGCTTGCTGATGCCGCGCTCAACTTCGCTGAGCAGCCAGCGCATGGTTTCGGCAAAGCTTGCAACAGTCTGCTTCTTCTCGCCTCGGGCGACGAAGCCCCCGGCACCATACAGGCCGGCCAGTGTTTCCGCCGTCTTGCGTAACTGCTGGTAATCGCCACTGACCAGCAGATCTTCGTCAATCACACCAACCTTGAGATTGCCATGGTGTATTTTCTCAAGACGCAACTGCCAGCGCTCCTTCACATCGTCATAGCGCGCAAGGATCTGAACGCCGATCTTACGACCTATAACGTCCATCAAGGCCTCTGCGCTCTGCTGTGCGGCGTGCTCTGAACTTAAATCAATTTCCAGATTGGCCTCAACCAGGGCGTGCAGCACTTGTGGATTGATCATGTGCGATAGACGGTTGATGACGGCTTCGGCTAGAAGGTATTCACGCGCCAGCGCTTCCAGCGCCGGCCCAGAAATCTCTTGAGCGCCGGATTTCGGACTCAATACGGAATCCTCAAGCGCCAGGGTCAATAAGAACTGGTTGAGCGCCTGATCGTCCTTAATGTAACGCTCCGTCTTTCCATGCTTGACTTTATAGAGCGGGGGCTGGGCAATATAAATGTGCCCACCTTCAACCAATTCAGGCATTTGCCGGTAAAAGAAGGTCAGCAGCAAGGTTCGGATGTGGGCGCCGTCAACGTCTGCATCGGTCATGATGATCAGTCGGTGATAGCGCAGCTTCTCCGGCTTGTATTCGTCCTTTCCGATGCCCGTTCCCAGCGCCGTAATCAGGGTAACAATTTCCTGCGAAGAGATCAGCTTGTCGAAACGCGCTTTCTCGACATTGAGAATTTTTCCCTTGAGCGGCAATATCGCCTGAAATTTTCGGTCCCGACCTTGTTTGGCAGAGCCTCCGGCCGAATCGCCCTCGACCAAATAAAGCTCACAAAGCGCTGGATCTTTTTCCTGGCAGTCGGCCAGTTTTCCCGGCAAGCCGACGCCATCAAGCAGCCCTTTTCGTCGCGTCATTTCACGTGCTTTGCGCGCGGCATCCCTGGCCCTGGCGGCCTCGACGATTTTTCCGGTAATCACCTTGGCGTCTTGCGGACGTTCCTGAAGAAACTCGCCCAGCTTGGCGGCAACCACTTCTTCAACCGCAGGACGTGCTTCAGAAGAGACCAGCTTCATCTTGGTTTGCGAGGCAAACTTCGGATCAGGCATCTTTACCGAAAGCACGCAGGCAAGCCCTTCGCGCATGTCGTCGCTGGTGATATCTACTTTTGCTTTCTTAGCGATCTCGTGTTCATCGATGTACTTGTTCAGAACGCGTGTCATCGCAGCGCGTAAGCCGGTCATGTGAGTTCCACCATCCGATTGAGGGATATTGTTGGTGAAACACAAAACCTGTTCGGCATAGGTATCATTCCACTGCATTGCAACTTCGACGCTGATCACACCGTTGGGTGTCGCTGATTCACCGATGGCACAGAATACATTGGGGTGAAGAACTTCTTTTGAACGATTGATGTATTCGACAAATCCCTTGACGCCACCCAGAAAAGCAAAATCCTCTTCCTTCCCAGTGCGTTGGTCAATCAAACGGATTTTCACGCCGTTGTTCAGGAATGACAGCTCGCGCAGGCGTTTGGCGATAATTTCGTAATGAAATTCAACCTGGCCAAAAATTTCCTCATCGGCCATAAAGTGAACTTCAGTTCCACGCCTTTCGGTTTCACCAACAACCTTAAGCGGCGAGACTTCGACGCCGTTCTGGATTTCGATCAAACGATCTACCGCTGCACCGCGGTTGAAATCCAACTGAAATTTCTTTCCTTCGCGTCGAATGGTCAGCCGAAGCCATTTGGACAGTCCATTTACACAGGAAACGCCAACCCCGTGTAAACCCCCGGATACCTTGTATGAATTTTGATTGAACTTCCCTCCGGCATGCAGAACACACATGACTATTTCGGCAGCCGTTCGCTTGGGTTCATGTTTGTCGTCGAACTTGATGCCGGTGGGTATGCCACGACCGTTGTCGGTCACCGAAATCGAATTGTCAGCATGAATGGTAATCACAATGTCATCGCAATAACCGGCCAATGCTTCGTCGATGGCATTGTCGACAACTTCAAACACCATATGGTGCAAGCCAGTGCCATCAGAGGTATCTCCGATATACATCCCCGGACGCTTACGAACAGCCTCAAGCCCCTCAAGCTGCTGAATGCTTGTTTCATCGTACGCCGACTGCCCGTTCTCATCGATCATGCTGTATCCAGTGTCTGTTTCACGTGAAACCTAGGTATTACTCTCTACGTTGATTTGAAGTGTTGCTCTCTAAATACGCATGGGCATTACCACATATTTGAAATTCTGATTCCCTGGAATAGTCAGCAGTGCGCTTGAATTTGCGTCATTGAAGCCCCACTCCACCGTTTCCACCGAAGTATTGTTAAGAACGTCAAGCAGGTAGCCTACATTGAAGCCGACATCAATCGCATCACCGCCATAATCAACTTCGATCTCTTCTTGCGCTTCTTCCTGCTCGGCATTGGCGGCCATGATCTTCATACTGCCTGGGGTCAGCACCAACCGAACACCACGGAATTTTTCGTTTGTAAGAATCGCTGCACGCACCATCGACTGAAGAAGCCCCACCCGATTTAACGTCACTACGTTCTTGAGTGTCGCCGGTATGACTCTTTCGTAATCGGGGAATTTCCCATCGATCAGTTTCGAAACCAGATTGATGTTGCCGAACTGAAAGCGGATCTGGTTCGGCGTAATTTCGATGTCCAGAGAATCATCGTTGTCGGCAAGCAATCGGTTCAGCTCAAGAACTGTCTTTCTTGGCAGAATCAATTCCAGACGAGCCAAAGCAGACTCACCTTCAAGCGGCATGCTCGCGTAGGCCAGTCGGTGACCATCAGTTGCCACCGCGCGCAATTCACTACCCTCGACCATGAGGAGCAATCCGTTCAGATAATAGCGGACATCCTGTGAAGCCATGGAAAATTGTGTTTGCCCCAGCAATTCACGAAACTGTTTTTGTTTCACCGAAAACTTTTTCTGCTCACCATCCGACAAGGCCATACGCGGGAAATCTTCAGCCGGCAGCGTCTGCAAGGTAAAACGACTCTTTCCAGCGCGAACCTGCAAACGCTTTTCTTCAAGATTCAAACTGATTTCCGCGTTATCCGGCAAGGATCGAAGAATATCCTGCAGCTTACGCGCCCCGACAGTCACCGAGCCATCACCGTCGCCGATCGCACCCGTCGTCGAAGTTGTAATTTGAATTTCTATATCGGTGGCCAGAAAAGTCAATACGTCCGCTTTCTTTTCGAGCAGCACATTGGACAGAATCGGCAGCGTATGTCGCTTTTCAACAATACCGGAAACGGACTGCAAAGGTGTCAGTAATACGTCACGTTGGGTTTTAATAAGAAGCATATCTATAAATCCTATAAAGACTATATCAAAGACAACTCTTGGGATATCAATAATTTATTTTTATTTATCAAAGTATTAGAACTGAATATCCGACTGTAAAAACTGCGTATCGACCTGTGGATGAAATTTAACAAATAAAAAATATTGAGGAAAACCGGTCTTCTTCACATTTTATCCACACCCTATACAGCGTGTTATACACATTCGGGTCAGCCCTTTATAACTTGAAGCAATAGATGTACATCATGGTTCAGTTTAGTGTCCTTCAAGCGCAAGCTTTCAATCGTACGTACCGCATGCAAGACGGTTGTATGGTCACGGCCACCAAAAGCTTCTCCAATCGAAGGATAGCTCTGCGAAGTCAAATTCTTTGCCAGCCACATGGCGACCTGGCGGGGACGGACAATCTGGCGAGTTCGCTTCTTGGAAAACAAGTCTGACACTTTGATTTTGAAGTAATCCGCGACGGTTTTCTGGATATTCTCTACGGTAATTTGCCGGTTAACCGCACCAATTAGATCCTTCAATGAAGTCTTGGCCAAATCCAGGTCTATTTTAAGTCCGTGGAAGGAAGCGTAAGCTAGAACCTTTTTTAGTGCGCCCTCAAGTTCCCTAACGTTGGATCTGAGATGCTTGGCAATATAGAAAGCAACTTCATCGTCAAGATTTACGTTTTCCACCTCGGCCTTTTTATTCAGGATCGCGACCCGCATCTCGATTTCTGGGGGTTCGATCTGAACTGTCAGACCCCAGTCAAAACGGGTGATTAAACGATCCTCCAATCCGGAAATATCTTTCGGATACGTATCACAGGTAATGACAATTTGCTTCCTTGACTCTATTAACGCATTGAATACAAAGAAAAATTCTTCCTGAGTCCGATTCTTTCCATTGAAGAACTGCACATCGTCGAGCAATAGAACGTCAAGGGACCGATAGTAGCGCTTGAAAGCGTCAAATGACTTGGTCTGATAGGCTCGCACCACATCCGAGTAGTAATCCTCAGCATGCACGTAACGCACCACAATTTCTTGATTGTGTTCGAGGATACGATTGCCAATCGCATGGACGAGGTGTGTTTTTCCTAGTCCAGCACCCCCATATATGAAGAGCGGGTTATACGCTGCACCGCCCGGATTAATTGCGACTTGTACTGAAGCCGCTCGCGCCAGATCGTTGGCTTTCCCGACAACCAGATTTTCAAAAGTGAAGCTGTTGATAAGGCGGGTTTTTTCGTAGCTGGAGCGGTTCTTATCAAATACTCGCACCTGGCCGCTGGGACTGGATAGCGAACTCTGTTGCTTATCGGGGGTTTCTCTTCTTGCTTCTTCTCGGTTAGCGGGCAATTGGGGAATATTCTGATTTTCTGAACTACGTTCTCCAAGAATCAGTGAAACCTTCACTGGTTTAGAGAAAAAGGCGCTCCCGAGTTCCTCAATGCGCGACAGATAACGTTCCTTAACCCATTTCAAAATGAAACCATTGGGTGCTAGCAGACGCATTTCGTTGTTAATGTCGTCCTCGCCTTCAAGACGAAGAGGTCGGATCCAGGTATTGAATTGCTGAGGCGGCAGTTCCCGCTCAAACTGGCTCAGGCAAGAGATCCAGAAACTGCTCATGCTTTGTTATTCAAATTGATTTCGACCAGATAAAGCGGATGATCGGGCAGAAAGCATCTTTCGATCTTTTCTTCGATGTTTTTGGCCCGGTGAAAATACGTTTCGCGTGCTTTATTCAAGTTCATTCTGTTTTTCGAACCCTGAGAGGAAGGGATTTTATCGTGTCATGAGAAAGTTATCCACAGCTTGTATAAAAAGACGGCCTCTTCAATCCGCTCATTTGCAACGCAGGCCTTGACAAGAACCTTCATGTCAATGTCTAATTGCCGACCTGCTTTGCAATGAATTCAAGGATCTAATAATGAAACGCACCTACCAGCCGTCGGTAATACGCCGCAAACGCACTCACGGTTTTCTTGTCCGTATGGCCAGCCGTGGAGGTCGGGCAGTAATACGTGCCCGTCGCGCTAAGGGGCGTCATCGTTTGGCCGTTTGAGTACTCATACGTCTTCGGGTGAACACAAAGTTTTAGATTTCTCATTCCCCAAGTTCCATCGGCTTACGCAAACGGATGAATATTCATCCGTTTTTGGTTTCAGGAAAGCATTTAGAAGCACTCATTTCCTGTTACATTACCGCATTCGGTCGTCAGAAGAGATGGCTGGCGCTCGCTTGGGACTGGTTGTTGCCAAGCGACTGCTACGACGTTCAGTCGATAGAAATCTGGTCCGGCGGTTGGCTCGCGAACACTTCCGCACTCTGCACTCCCGGCTACCCTCGCGCGATCTGATACTACGCCTGGCATCAAAACCCGAACCACTCGACCGGCGGGTCCTTGCTGATGAAATCAGGGGCTTGCTGGGTAAAATGATCACACCTGAACGATGAGCAAATGAAATTGTTGCTGCTGGCACTGATCCGTACCTATAAGTACGCAATTAGCCCATTTCTCGGGCGTCGCTGCCGATTTTTCCCCAGTTGCTCCGAGTACGCAGCCGAAGCGGTCGAGAGATACGGCGCGTTCAAAGGCGCACAACTCGGCCTCAAACGCATATCCCGTTGCCACCCATGGAACCCGGGTGGTGTTGATCTTGTACCCTGATATCTTATTTGCATAGGCCGTTCATGGATAACCGACGCCTGATTCTGTTGTTAATATTCTCGTTCTCGCTGGTCATGCTTTGGGACGCTTGGCATAAATACAATCAGCCTAAAGTGGCGGCTCAAATTGCGGCTGTCACGGTTAGCGCAAATGGTTCTCCCGTTCCCGTGCCCTCAGCTACACAAACCTCGTCGACGCCCCCGGTTTCCGTGCCGTCGGTTTCGTCCGCCCCGACAGTGGCGAAGGGTGAGGTCGTCCACATCAAGACGGATCTCTATACCGCGGATGTATCAACTCAGGGGGGGGATATCGTCGGCCTTGAACTCAATGGGTATAAGGCGATCGAGGACAAACACCAGGTCTTTTCCCTGTTTGGGGCCAAACACCAGTACGCCGCGCAAAGTGGATTAATCGGCGAATCCCTGCCCAATCACAAAACGATGTTTTCCGTTGTCGACGGAAATCGTGAGCTTGCGTCTGACGCGAAGACATTGCAACTTCGGCTCGAAGCACCGGTTGTCGGTGGTGTCAAGGTTGCCAAGGTTTATACCTTCGCTCGAGACAGCTACCTGATTAACGTCACCTATGAAATCGAAAATGGCAGCCGCAAGGAAATAAAGCCACATGCCTACTATCAATTGCAGCGTGACACGGTCGCGCCGGAAGGCGAGAGCCGGATGGTCAGCACCTTTACCGGGCCGGCTGTCTATACCGAGCAGGATCATTATCAGAAGATCAATTTCACCGATATCGAAAAGGGTAGCGCCAAGTTCAACGCGAAGGCGGATAACGGCTGGTTAGCCATGGTCCAGCATTATTTTGTTGCTGCCTGGATACCGCAGGAGAAATTTCAGCGCGAGTACTATGTTCGCAAGCTGGAAGGCGGTGCGACACCCGCTGTAACCGCGGGTGTTATCGTGCCGATCCCGGATGTTGCACCCGGCGCGAAGATCGAGCAGTCTGTCTCACTGTATGCCGGTCCGCAAATCCAGTCCAGGCTGGACCAGCTGGCGAAACCGACTGCGGAAGGCGGTGTTGGCGCCGAGAACCTGCAAAAAGTGGTTGATTATGGCTGGTTGACTATCGTTGCCGAGCCGATTTTCTGGAGTCTCGAGTTCATCCACCGGATTGTCGGTAACTGGGGCTGGGCGATTGTCCTGCTGACCATCTGTATCAAGGCGATTTTCTTTCCCTTGTCTGCGGCCAGTTATAAATCGATGGCCAAGATGAAGACCATCACTCCTCGTTTGACAGCGTTGAAGGAACGTTACGGCGACGACAAACAGAAACTCAACCAGGAGATGATGAATCTTTACAAGACAGAAAAAATCAATCCCTTGGGCGGTTGCCTGCCGATCGTGGTGCAAATTCCGGTCTTTATCGCGCTCTACTGGGCATTGCTCGGCGCCGTCGAAATGCGCGATGCCCCCTGGATTTTGTGGATCAAGGATCTATCCTCGCAAGACCCATATTATGTGTTGCCGGCGATCATGATGATTACCATGCTGATCCAGACCAAACTCAACCCGAAACCGCCTGATCCGATTCAAGCAAAGATCACAATGTTCATGCCCTTTATCTTCGGCGGCATGTTCTTCTTCTTTCCGGCGGGTCTGGTGCTTTACTGGGTGGTCAACAATGTCCTCTCCATTGCCCAGCAATGGCAGATTACCCGGATGATAGGACGTGGCGGAAAGGCCGCCAACGACGCCAAGGCCTGATTCGGGCCCCTACTCGGAAACCATTGCGGCAATCGCCACGGCATCGGGCCGTGCGGGCATTGGCGTGATTCGCCTCTCGGGTTATGGATTACTTGGCTTTGCGCGTGCGTTGAGCGGCAAAGAACCACTGGCACGCCAGGCCACGCTGAGCAATTTTCACGCGGCCGACGGCTGCCTCATCGATAGCGGACTGCTCCTGTATTTCCCTGCGCCCCATTCCTTTACCGGCGAAGATGTTCTTGAGCTGCAGGGGCATGGCGGTGCGGTGGTGTTGCAGATGTTGCTGGCGCGCTGCCTTGATCTGGGCGCTCGCTTAGCCGAACCCGGTGAATTTACCCACCGTGCGTATCTCAATGGAAAGCTCGACCTGGCCCAGGCCGAAGCTGTAGTCGACCTGATCGATGCCGCGACGACAACGGCTGCGCGCAGCGCCATTCGTTCACTGCAGGGCGAGTTTTCAAACGCAGTAAACGTATTGCTCGAGCAATTGATTGAACTACGTGCATTGGTCGAGGCAACGCTCGACTTTCCAGAAGAGGAAGTCGATTTTCTGGAAGCCGCCGATGCGTTCGGACGCCTGGAACGTTTGCAACAGAGTTTGGCCAAGGTTTTCGACCGCGCTCAGCAGGGCAGGCTTCTGCAGGGTGGCCTACATGTGGTACTCGTCGGTCAGCCCAATGTCGGCAAGTCCAGCCTTCTAAATCGCCTGGCCGGCGATGAACTGGCAATCGTTACTGCGATAGCCGGCACCACGCGCGATGTTGTGCGCAGCACCTTGCAGATTGAAGGCATCCCCTTGCATGTTATCGATACGGCCGGACTGCATGCGAGCGAAGACGAGATCGAAAAAATCGGGATGGAACGGACCTGGCGCGAGGTTGAACGAGCCGATGTGGTGGTATTGATGGCCGACGCACGCAGTGGCGTCGGAGAGGCCGAACAGGCAATTCTTGCCCAGCTCCCCGCACATCTTAAGCGCATCACCGTGTTCAACAAGATCGACCTGGCCGGCCAATCGGCCGGATTCCAGGAGGAATCGGACGGCCCAGTCCTATCGCTCTCAGCCAAGAGCGGCGAGGGCGTTGAGTTGTTACGCCAACAGTTGTTGCGCATTGCCGGCTGGCACCCGGCTGAGGATGTATTCATTGCCCGAGAACGCCATTTGAGAGCACTGGCCGATGCGCGCGATCACGTCAGCGCGGCGTTAGCGCATTTGCCGCGGCTCGAACTCTTTGCCGAAGAACTGCGGCTGGCTCAGACGGCACTGGCCTCGATCACTGGCAAGTTTGGCGCCGACGACCTGCTCGGTGAAATTTTCGGACGGTTTTGCATCGGAAAATAAGACGCGATGAGCAATGATATTTCCCTGCTTGCCCTGCTCTCCTGTTCCGCGCTGTTCGCCGGATTTATCGATTCGATCGTCGGCGGTGGCGGTCTGATCCAGATCCCTGCACTTTTTACCATGTTACCGGGGGAGTTACCGGCCACGCTCTTCGGAACGAACAAGATTTCCAGCGTATTTGGTACCTCGAACGCCGCCTGGCACTATTCCCGCCGGGTAAAGATGCCCTGGCGAACGACCTTACCGGCCGCCCTGGCCGCTTTTGCGTTTTCCTATCTGGGTGCGATGGCGGTGGCCTGGCTGCCGCGGGAACTGCTGCGACCGGTGATTCTTCTCCTGCTTGTCGGATCGGCAGCCTACATTTTTTGGCGCAAGGACTTTGGCGCCATTCACCGACCCCAGCACGCAGGGCGCCGTGAACTGGCTTATGCCTTGACTGTCGGTGGGGCGATCGGTTTTTACGACGGGTTCTTCGGGCCCGGGGCGGGAAGCTTCCTGATCTTCCTTTTTATACGTTTTTTCGGGTTTGATTTTTTACACGCCTCGGCCGCGTCGAAAATCGTCAATGTCGCAACCAACCTCGCTGCGCTCAGTTTCTTCGTTCCGAACGGTTACTACCTGCCCCTGGCAGCGATCTGCATGGCCATTTTCAATGTGCTCGGTTCGGTGCTCGGCACCCAACTCGCCTTGCGGCGTGGCAGCGGATTTGTCCGTTTGATATTTCTTGTGGTTGTCAGTGCGCTGATACTTAAATTTGCCTGGGATACATTCTGAGCCTGGTTCGTCAGGTAACCAGTTTGCGTTGCGACAGATAGGTATGGAGGATTTCCAGGCGTGATACCGGATCTTCCAGTTCCAGCAGTTTCTGTTTGGCAAGCGCCTGTACGGGGATAACCTCGGTCAATCGGTATCCGACCCAGGAAGCGTCATGGAAGGCATGCGGCATGGGCATCTTCTCGGGGCCGAGATCGCTGGCAATTTTCCGCAAAAGTGGTAGCAGCCCCTGTTGCGCGTGAGGGATTCCTTGGGGCGCGGGTTCATCGAGCAACATGACCTG